>CXWF01000321.1_pt1 | contig 35175 bp, 39 predicted proteins | sample 468421 | NCBI WGS metagenome assembly CXWF01 (sample SAMEA2620812, study PRJEB7988) | marine metagenome | biome: marine biome (ENVO:00000447); feature: surface water layer (ENVO:00002042); material: "saline water (ENVO:00002010), including plankton (ENVO:xxxxxxxx)" | depth 5 m
AAAGGGCGAATTTTTCTAGAAAAGCCACCACTAAACTGTTAAGGAATTATATGACATCTACAAGGACGAGTTAATAGTTTTGAGTATTTATAGTGCTCAATCCCTATCCTGTAATGGTAATCCATTTTTCTAATCGAATTCGCTTAGCCATTTACTTTTAGTGACTACCAGAACACTAAAGCTAATGGCTGATCACTAACAGCTATAAAGCAGCAACCCTCTATCCCTCTGATAGAAACTCTCTCTGTGGTCGCTCGTTTATTCTCGCTCAAATATCCTTATCTTACAACCCACTAAGTACGCCTATTCAATAAGGAATTTATATTTATGAACAAGAAGGAATTTGAGTTTAAAGATCGCCTGATCAAAGGAATATCTAAGGACGGACATTTTAAGATCTCTGTAATTAAAACCACTGATCTAGTAAAAGAAGCTCAAAAAAGACACGGACTTTCTTTATTAAACACCGTGATTCTGGGACGAGCACTTACCGCCACAATGCTTATGGCTTCTGAGCTAAAGGGAGAAGAACGTATTCGGCTAAGAATGGAAGGCGACGGTCCTATTGGGTTTTTAGTAGCTGAAGCAAACAGCCTTGGAGAAGTGCGTGGCTATGTTGGAAATCCTACTGCAGAACTCGATTACTCTGATTCATCCACCGCTATTGGTCAAGGCCTCGGTTTGGGACTTCTTACTTTTTCTAAAACACTTTACAATGAAGCCGAACCAAGAACAAGCACTATTCAGCTTATCAACGGAGATGTTACCTCAGATATCGCTCATTATTTAGCTCAATCAGAACAAGTAGATTCTGCTCTGATATTGGACGTAGGGATGGATGAAAATGGCGCTGTTACAGAAGCAGGTGGATTACTTATTCAAAAGTTACCGGGCGCACCGGAGGGACAAATTGATATGCTTCAGGAACGTCTGAGTTCCTTTCCGGCGGTCCATAAGTTTTTTGAAGATGGGCAATACATTGACACCGTAATGGACAAGGTAATGTCTCCCATCAAAGTGAAAGAACTTTCCAGACAACTGGTTGATTTCTTTTGCCGATGTAATAAAGATCGATTTTTGAATGCTCTTGCTTTGTTGAACTATGATGACCTTAAAGAAATGAAAGGAGATTCACAGGAAATTGTGTGCCAGTACTGCAACAATAAAGAAAATATATCGAAAGAAGAGATTGCCGGGCTCATTTCTGCTGCAAAAACTAAATTGAACTAACAACACATGGCGAATCTGAAAGAAGATGAAATAAGACGTATTGTTAACAGGGCAACAATGTTCCAGAAATTTTATGGTGCTTCAGCGCAAGTACCTCTGCAAAACCTGGAACAGGAATATCCTGACCTCTTCGAAATAACGGATTCTCTTAAATTGGATAGAGCTTTTGTTTGTGAAGCGTTGCTCGAGTATCAGGGAATTCCGGTTGATGAGCCACTTATTCTTGACGCCGGCTTTAACAACGCTCAGGTTTTGGGATTTTCTACCGGAAGTTTAACTCCGGAAACACTCAAAGAGTTAAGAGCTCAAATCGAATACCATTACAATACTGTTGGTGAGATCAAACACAGGAAAACTAAAACGGTATGGAAATCTACACCTAAAGGCTTATCTAAATTTTTTGCATCCCAAAATTCTTTGGAGGTTTCTCTTGAAGAGTCTAATGGCGCTATAAAGATCCTGGCTAAACAGAGCATGAAGACTTTCAATAAGCTTTACTTTCCTGTTGCGGTAGGTATTTTTGTTTCAATAATGATGTTTGCAGCCGGTGTCTTTGGGGAGCTCGGTAATGACGGGGCCGTTGGGGCCATAATGATGGTTGTCTTTGGCCTGCTTTCATTTCTGTACGCACGTTCTATGAACAAGAGAAAACAAAAGAAAAAGAACAGGATCGTTGATCTCGTAGAACGCCTTCAAATGATCTTGGAAAGACGTAAAAGAATAAGCAATACTTTTTCAGAGCGTATTTCGATTCCTGATGATGAATACTCCGGAACGGGCGATATTGAAATTAACGATACAAAAAAAGTGTCCAACTAATTAAAGCGGACACTTTGTAGAATCAACAATTCCTTTTAGTCTTCAGGCATAATCTTATAAATTCCAACGCCGTCAACACCAACGTAAATATATCCATCCGGGCCTTGTTTTACGTTTCTGACTCTGCCTATTCCTTCTAATACATTTTCTCTGCTGCTTACTTCAGTTCCGTCCAGCTCAATAACCACCAGATAGCTGAATTTTAGAGAACCTAGAATTGCTTTCCCTTTCCAGGCCGGGTAGAGGTCGCTGGTCACAAAATCTAATCCAGATGGTGCAATAGATGGATCCCAATATGTTTTTGGTTGCTCCATTCCTTCTCGTTCTCTTTCATCTGTAATTGGAGTTCCGTTGTAATTGATACCATAGGTAATTACAGGCCATCCGTAATTTTTGCCGGCTTCCACATAATTCAGCTCGTCACCACCACGTGGTCCGTGTTCATGTGACCAAATCTTTCCTGTTTCAGGATGCATGGTCATTCCCTGAGGGTTTCGATGTCCATACGAGTACATCGCTTCAATTGCGCCTTCTTGTCCTACAAATGGATTATCAGAAGGAATAGAGCCATCATCATTAAGGCGATATATTTTTCCTCCATCTTTGCCCAGGCTTTGCGGAAGCTCATCTCTGTTTCCTCTGTCGCCAACTGCAAAATATAAATAGCCTTCCGAATCAAATGCTATTCTTCCTGCATAATGCTGTCCTCTGGTTGTATTTGGTGTTGCCTTATAAAGAACTTCAGATTCTACTAACGCATTATTATTCAATTTTGCTCTCATAATAGCTGTATTTGCTCCGTCTCCTGCGCCTTCCGTTGAAGAGTAGGTGATGTATATCCAGCCGTTTGACTCATAATCGGGATGTACTTCAATATCAAGCAGACCGCCTTGGCTTCGTGCCATAACTTCGGGGACACCCGATATTTCTGCGATCAGATTACCATCCCGAACTCTTAATAGTTTTCCTGATCTATCAGTTACCAACATATCTCCGTTAGGAAGCCAAGTCATGCCCCAGGGAATAGTTACTCCTTCAAAGTAGAGCTCCGGCGTTACTTTCATTTCCTGAGAAACATTCTCGCTGTCCTGATTCCCGTTCGTGTTTGGTTTTTCAGTACATGCTATAACAAATAGAGCAGCGGCAATTACAGTTACTGAATTCAATAATAATTTTTTCATGTTCATACTTTTTTTTGAGCTCCAATGATCATGAGCCCGAGTTATAAAGAAATTGTCTTAATTCATCTACATTCATAAATCCGGTTCTTTTTTTCAGCACGTCACCATTAGCGTTTAACACCAAAACAGTAGGGAATGCATAGGCACCCTTTTTTTGTGCAAATTCTCTGGCTGTTATTTCTTCGCCATTAAAACGAACCATTTCCTCCGAATTTCCATCCAGTTTAACTGGTATATATCCTTGATCCAATACAATTCTTACAGTTGTATCGGGGTAAACTTCTCTTTCCATTGCACGGCAATATTTACATCCAACTTCATAAACATCCACCATAATAAGCTTATTCTGCTCAATGGCTTCTTTTTGAGCTGTTTCTAATGGAATCCAATTTGGGGAGTTTTCTATAGTCTTCGGCTCAACTGTTTTGAGAGATGAATACAGGAATACACTTAAAAAAATCCCTATTCCTATTAGTATTGTTAGTCTTTTTTTCACAAGTTCTGAAAGTTCATTTCAATTACTTTCTTAAAATACGGAACTGAGAGCGGTTTTTTTTAATTAAACTAGTATTAATATTAACAAACGGATTAAAAAATGAAAAAATTCATATTCTCTGTACTTACTTTAGCCTTGGTTGGACTTGCTTCACCATTAAGTGCTCAAAAGGCAGGCGATGCTGAAAGCATGTTTAAAAAGCACATCAATAAAATGGTAGAAAGTGTTGAAAAAGCTGAAACCCCTGATTCTAAAAGAGAAATTTTAAACGACTCTTTTGACGATTTGATTGGAGCTATTGAGAAAGTAGAAGGAATGCGTGCTGTTTCAGAAACAGAAAAGCAGGGCTTACAGGTTTTTAAAGAAGATATTCAGAACAAAAAGGACGAGCTGAATGGAAATAATGGCTTTTCAGCGGTACCAAATAACAGCCTGAATAACTTTGCAGATTATGTACAACAGGATCTTGAACAAGCTGATACTGTGACCATTGGGGTTACCACCTTATTGTTGATCATCATTATTCTTCTTTTACTTTGATAAGAATTAAGTCATCAATTTTTAGAAATATTGGGCTGCTTTCATTAAAAGCAGCCTTTTTTCTTACTCTCATTATATTATCCGGTTGTTCTGGCTCAAAGTCTGTTATTACTACCGAAACCGATTCCGTGCGCTATTCACTTATCTCAATAATACATGCGGATGCAAATTACCTTTACCATGTAGATGGGCAGGCCAAAAAGGCTAACGATGAAGCATTAAAAGAATCTATTGAAACTGCACAAAATGCTAAACATGGTGAGGTCTTTATTTTTCACCAAAAACCTGAACGAAAAGCATTCTTTCTTTTTCCAAGAAAAGATCGCGTTTTCTATCATTACAGAAACGGTTCTTTGATAAATAAAGGGAGTTACTCGCCTTTGGATGGTGGCCTTTCTGCTGAAGCTGAAATCTACCGAACGCATTCAACTAAAAAAGATCGTAAAGAGTACCTCATTTATTTTGGGCATGAAATTCCGACTTTTAAAGATCGCCACTATCATCGCTCAATGCCTGACATGAACTTTGATACTGATATTTTCACAAGCGACTTAAAAAAATTCTCTTCACGCTTTGATGTTACTATTCTTTCTACTTGTAATAACGGCAATCCATATATGATGGAAAGGTTGCAATCGATAACAGATGTTGCCGTTGCTTCTCCTCAGAATTTGCACCTTTCTTATATGTCGATGGAAAAATTTGATCTTCTGGAAAAGAATGCATCCATTCCGAATCCCATTTTTGCTGATTTTTTTGCTCATAATGCCTTCGAAAAGCTTAGCTCAAACCTCTCTACAATGGTAACTATTTCTACATATTGGCTTTCAGGGTTGAACAAGGATTTACCGGAGATCTCCAAATTGTATGAGAAGCATCTTACAAATACTTCAATTAAACCTTTTTTTACTGATAACATTGATTGCCAGAACCTGGATATTTATAACGAACCTCTTCATCTTTATGGAATGCTAGTGTTGTATAAGCCTCCGGCGTTTGGAAGAAATGCGGATAAAAAAACCCATTCCGGTTGGGGTTGCAAAGAATAGTTTATCCATTTAAAAACAATCTCCCTATCTTGTATTAAAGAATTTAATATGAAAGAAATAGAATCTTACAAGCTGGGCAAAATTGAGGTTACCATCTCAGAAACGGATAAAGAAAATAAGCTTTTGGTCCATTGTTTTGACGGCGAATTCAAATCTGAATTTACTGTGAGCAGGTATGAATACGAAAACTACAAACGGCTAATGAATCAGCGCATATCCAGAGCTTTTTCCGGAGAACCGGATACAGATTAGCTCCAGGAAATCTGAAAGAATACAAAAATAAAGCTTATAACAGAGAGCACCAATCCACCCATAAAAAGGTTATATGCAATTCGCAATAGCCTGTACTTTTTTGCCAGAACAACGCCTAACCCATGAAGGTCTCTGGCCATATTATCATATAGCCGTTCACTATCCTGCATCAACTCTTCCATTCCCTCAACATAATCTGCTCTGGGAAGCGTATAAAAATTTCCAAAAAACAGAATATTCGCTCTGTTTTCTCTTACATCCTCTAAAGTTACTTTTTCTTTACTAACTCTTGGCCTTGCAGAAAGCACTGCATAAACCAGAGATAACAGACAGGTTATCAATAAAATTGAAGTGGGTAACAGAAGCCAGGGGTTTGAATCTATTTTAGGAGAAATAGAGGCAATGATGATCGAAATAATGATTCCGTTGATGCTGATCATGATGTTTGATTTATTATCAGCAATAGCACTCAGCTCCATGTGCGTTCTGTAAGAGGTGCGGAACATATCCGATACACCACGCTTTCGGGAGCCTAATTTCTTCTTCGAACTTGAATCTGTATCTGACGACATTTTTTCTTTTTTAATTTCCTGAATATAGAAAATTAAGTTCTAAACTCGATGTGTTTTGGGATTTAAGGATTTAAACCCATCCGTTCTAAAAGCTGTCCATATCTCACGTCGCTCTTTAGCATATCGAACGGAAATATAGTTTTGATCAGTAATACAGAGCCGAGTTTTTCGTCAACCGCTTTATTTAAGTAATCAAAAGCGATATCCGTTTTTCCCAGTGCCGCGTAGATAACGGCATAATCTAAACATAGATTTAAGTCTGGATTAGACTCTTCTCTTTTCTGAAGTATTTTAAGGTTTTCTTCTGCAAGCTTTATGTTCCCTTTTAGTGCCGCTATATAACCTAGTTGTGTTCCGTCTTTATAATCCAAATCTATCAGATCTAAATACTTTTTTACAGCCCTTATCGCTTTGTCGTACTTTTTTTCAAATACATGAACTAGCGCAATTCCTTCTAATGCCGGTCTAAAAAGAGGGTCCAGTTCCAATATCCTGTCAAATAGATCCAATGCTTTTTTATGCTTCTCCGTAATCATAAGAGAATGAGCATGTTGTAATAACGCCGGTAATGAAACCGGAGCAATTTTAATTGCCGCTTTTGTATGATGATACATTCTGTCCACATCACCAATTATGCGATAATACGTTGCCAGTGCGAGTCTCGCTTCTTCGTTGTTGGGCTCCATCGTGATCGCCTTTCTGAAGTTCGCTTCAGCACTATCGAAGTCCCATTTATAGAACAGATCTACGAATCCAAGCGACACAAATGAGCCTCCGCGGAAGTCGTTCAACTCCAGAGCTTTTACTGCAAACTTTTCGGCTTTTGTGAATGCTACCTTTCCTTTTAAATGGCCGATCACTCCCAAAAAGCTGTAACAATTAGCGAGGCCTGAATACGCCTTTGTATACGTTTTACACTTCCTGATCGCCTTTTGATAACATTCTATTGCTTTCAGAACTGCTTCTGGTGTTCTCTTATTCCAATAGTACAGACCTTGAAGGTAGTGGTTATAAGCAACCACACTATCAGTTGATGCTTCGTAAAAGACTCTGGTTGCATTAAATTCAAAATTCTGTTCCAGCTTCTCAGCTATCTTCTGGGAAATTTCATCCTGAACTTTGAATATATCTTTCATTTCGCCGTCATAATTTTCCGACCAAATATGAAAACCATCGTCCGTATTTATTAGCTGAGCTGTTACCCTGATCTTGTTACCCGACTGCCTGACGCTCCCTTCTAAAACAGTAGCTACATTAAGCTCTTTACCAATCTCTCTGATATCTTTGTTAGTATTCTTGTAGGCAAATACTGATGTTCGGGAAGGCACCTGTAAGCCATCCAGCTTTACAAGCGCATTTATTATTTCTTCCGTGATTCCATCACTAAAATACTCGTTTTCAGGATTCGGACTAAAGTTCGCAAATGGTAATACTGCAACGCTGTTTTTATGGCTGCCTGTTATTCCCTGAATGTAAGATTGCTCAGGAACTGATAATCCTTCGTTTGCTAAAGCAAAAATGCTGATTGGGTTAAACACATTCTTAAGATCATGTTCTCCAAAAGCTTCGACTTTTATTCCAGGATGATTTCTAATTTCTTCGAATACCTTTCCGGAAATCATTACTCCGCCGGGCACAGAAAGTGACTGTACGCGGGCAGCTACATTTACTGCATCTCCAAAAACTCCTTCCGAATCATGAACCACATCTCCAATATGGATCCCTATTCTTAATGGGACCTTTGGATCTCTTTGTAATTGATCCTGAATTTCCCTCGCTGCTTCAACAGCTTTTATAGCGCTTGAAAACATACTCAATGTTCCATCGCCATAATATTGCATAACCTTACCATTGTGGGTGGCTATAGTTTTATCAACAACATTTCTCTGGCGATCTCGAAGTAGTTTTGCCTTAGACTCATCTTCCTGCATTAATTTGGTATACCCTACCATATCGGCAAACATTATTGCTGCAAGGGATCTGTAATTACTTTGATCTGACATTCTTTATTCTACCCGCTGTTGATACTTTTATTTAAATATATCAATAATCGAGCCACTGTTTAATATTTAGAAGAAAAACCCTGCTTTTATTTCAAATAATGTCCCTTCGTCAGATAATCCAATAGTTGAATTGATTAGAACGGAATCAAATGCATTAAACCAAACACCGCCACCGTATCCTTTATGCCATAAAGACGAACTTTCTCCATCTGTCCACACCCTTCCTGTGTCAAAAAATCCAGTAATTCCCAGCTTACCTCCTAATAAATACCGGTAGAAATCGAGCAGTTCAATCCTGATCTCTGTGTTATTATAAAAAGTACTTCTTCCTGAGAAACGACGCCCGTTATAACCTCTTAGATTTTGAGTTCCCCCAATGGTGTTAGACTCGTAGAAAGGGAACGGGCCAAAATTATGAGCCCCGCCAACACGATTGGCAATCACTATTTGCGGGCTAAATCTGATTGGATAAAAAATCCTGTAATCAGACTCAAATCTGTAAAAAGTTTGAGAGGTGTTTCGAATGCCAATGTTCACATCCGAGTGCAGTGTAAATTTGTACCCTTGTTTAGGATTTACTGAATTGTCCACATCAGTTATAGCTACATTTGCAAATACGGTATTGAACCATTGATCTTCATCTGTAGTAACACTGAAGCCATTTCCGAGTTCATTTAGAATATTACTCTCATCAGAATTATCATCTATTATGGTGGCGCTGAGCCTGTTGCCCAAGTCTACTGATAAAACCTGATTCACCGACTGACTTAAGCTCCCCTCAAAAGCATATCTGGAAAGTCGAGCACGATAAAATTTATTACTTCTGGATTGCAGAGTCGTTTCATTTCCCAACCCAAAAAAGTTTCTGAAACTCTTAGGAAAAAGCACTTCAGAGCTTACGTTTAGATCCCAAGAACGTACTCTTTGAAACCAGGTTCCGTCATATTTTAAATTAGATGCTCCTGTTTTTGGTGCGTAATTAAACCGCAAATAATGACTAACTGCCGGGAATTTCCTGAACCCGTAACGAACTACTTGTGGACCGCCTCCCAGAAAAATTCCATCGAACGAATTGTATTCAAAGTAATAACCGGGAAATACCCTGTTCCACCTAAAGTCGTATTCATAGTTATATTTGCTAACAGTAGGATCGTCGGTTAGGTGCGTATGAACTTTATAATTAGATATAACGGTAGTTCCTTTTTCAGAATCAAAGATCTCTACATCTCGGGAAGCTTTCTTATTGAGCTCATTCGTATTAAAAATATCCTCTCCTGGTCCGCCCACAACCAAAATTCTGGTTTTGTTATTAGCTTCTCCTTTTAAGATAAACTCATCATTGCCACTCATTCCGAAAAGTCTGAGTTCATCCGTTTCCTTATCTGTGAAAATTCTTTCGTAATACTTTTCTCTGAGCTTTCCTTTGCCGGTAAGCTTATACACCTCTACTTTAGTTCTGTCTCGGTCTAATGTTTCTACCACAAACCGCTCTCTTTTATGGCTACCCGGAATGGAAACTACCGTATTCAGCATTGAGTAGTATTCTTCTGCAATTTCGGGAAGCAGATCTCTTCGTACTTTTAGATGCTTTATAGTTTCTTCGCCATACTTTTCAAATACTTCCGGCGGATATGATCTGACCGCTTGCTCAATTACTGAATCGGTTAAGTTGGTAGTAACTTCTAATGCAATCCTGGACCAATCTTCATGAGTAACTTGATTTGTAAATCTTCTGGCTTGTGAAAGTGAATTGTAATTTAGTCCAACCAAATTCCCATAAGACTCACCAAAGTTCTGATACTGAAAAAATGATCCGAACTTCATAATTGTTGGAACTATTCCATCCATTTTCATGAAAGCCACGTCTCGGTCTCTGGGAATTGGACGGTATATTTTTCCTTGCTCATCCTCAGGCTCAAATGTAGCCCAACGCCATTGATCGCTATGCCTGTCCCAATCTCCAATCAACATATCCAATAATCGTGCTCTGATAAACATTTCTTGATCAACTCTGTGATCAATATCTCCATCAACTTCCCGAATCATATCCCGATAAGCCACAACTTCTTCTGATCTGCCAACGCTTTCTAAATGACTCATGTCATTGTCCGGCTTTTCTTCAAAAAGTCCCAATTGTCCGCCTATTTCATCTCCGTATCTTCCCAGCATAGGGTCGTCAGGCACGTAGTAAATTTTGGGATTTGTATGATAGACTCCAATTGCATTTGCTAGAGGTGGGATAATTAATGCGCCATACGGATTCAAAATAGAAAATTGATCCTGAGCTACATCTAGAGCAAAGGTCTTTTTGAGATTTTCATCCCAAATTTTCCCCGCCTGTTTATCAACCGACCTGAGTACATACTCGTTTCCTTCTTTGCCTTCAAGGTGTAGGGTATTTGACTGACCTTTTCCACCCATTCTTACCGGAATTAATCCGCCCTTTAGTTCGGATACGTCGAACATGGGAAACTCCGATTCTACTGACCAATATTTACGATTATGCCCACCAACAATGGCCTCGAACAGCGCTCCTTTACCATCGTAACTTGCATTAGCTGCCATTACTTTAGTGCTATCAGTGTAATCTGTATCAGGAAATTGCTGTTCTTCTTCAATAGGGTCTTGATATGGTGGTTTCAACTGTGTTTTATATAGCAGTTTTCCATTATCTGAGCCGTCGTGTGTCCAGGCTTCTAACCAAACTGAACCATCCCCATAATAATTTAGTTTTGAAAATCCTTCTCCCTGATAGCTGAATTCCGTTCCTCTTCCGCTTGCCACATAGCTATCTTTTGTTCCCGCTCCCGTAACCACATAATGCCTGGTTTCCCGTTTTCCTTTTTCTCTTATATACTGAAGGTTATGAGAATGACCGGAGGCATAAATCAAATGGTCGTTATTGTTAAACAGTTCTCGGAAAGTACTCGCCATATTGCGATACTTATGATGGTTTACATCCTGCTCGCGTCCGAATATCCTTCTATAGAGCACATTAAAAGTGCCAAAAACAGGAGGTTTTAAGTGAGCCGACGGATGCAGATAACCACCATGCCTTCCTTTAGTAATTAATGGGTGGTGTGCTGCAACTACCAGAAAATCTTTCTGCCTTTTTATAAGAATGTCTTCGAATTCATTCAGAAAATCTCCTCCATCAAAAAGATCATATTCTCCTGTATCACCATAAGATTTTTCATATTTATGAAGCCACCATTGTGTATCTAAAACTATCAACCTGATATCATCTCTTAATAATGGATGTTCATCATCATCCATTAATTCTATATCTACAGGTCCCGGAAATCCATTGTCCGGTAGAAAAGTATTTCCTCTGTTTAGGTAATCTTCTACAAATTTTTCTTGTCTCTGAACAGCCGCCAGTCCATCTCTGCCGCCGTCATCCCAATCATGATTTCCAGGAATAAAAAATACTTTGCCTTTAAAATTCTCCACCGTTTTCATTTGTTCGATGATTCTCCCCTCATAAAAGCTTCTTCTGGGGTGAGTGGAATCAGGCAGGCCATTCAGATAAATATTATCACCTAAGAATACAACCGCGCTGCGTTCAGAGCTGTTAGTAAGTTTATGCTCCAGTAGCTTTAGGTTGGGCTCTTGTATTTCAAGTGAGGGTGAACCGGCGTCCCCAATCAAATATATTTCATATATGAGTTCGTTCTGGTTCCCCGGCGATAATTCTTGCCATTTTTTTGCTTCTGAAGAATAGTAAAGCTTTGTGCTTGAACAGGAAATAAAAACCAGGTATAGAAATGAAATCTGTAGTGCTCTTTTCATTCTTAAAGATAAAACAAGTTGGGCTGTTTACACGAACAAAAATCCGTTGATTGATAGGCATAAAAAAACCCTGCCTTCTGTAGACGGGGTTGTGTTTTGAATCAACTGTCACCAATATACGGCAGGAAGCAGGGGGTAACCAAATCTTTTTAACAATGTATAAGTAATATTAGTTAATATATAAGTAATACAATATATTTAGCTACTTAAAATAAGATATTGTATAGATAATTTTCTGAATTATGCCTCGTAAAATTGGTTCTTTAACTCTTTATTCCATTGATGATCTGCATGAAATGCTGGGCATTTCGAAAATGACTCTTCGTGCTTACCTGAGAGAAGGCAGATTAAAAGGCCGTAAACTCGGTGTAAGTTGGTTTGTAACGGAGAATGCAATTCGAGAATATTTTGAAGAGGCTGAAAAACAAATCTCTACTCCAAAAAAGAAAAAATCTTTCCGTTATATTGTACAAGGTGTAAATGATCTTGTTAGTGAAACTGAATATTGCGACACTATACAGGATGTAATTCAGACTCTGAACGAACAAGCTATAATTAGTTTATTCCAGGTTCAGAAAATTGACAGTGAGACTGAAGAAATTTTAGAAATAATAAAAGCCCGAGACTTTTTAGATAAACATGATTCCAATTGAAAAAACCGGGATTGAAGAACTCAGCTTCGGAGATTCCAAAGAAGACATCTTTCATATATTAGTTAATAAACAAATTTCACCTGACGGGATTGATCTTGAAAAGCTTCGTTTAGCCGATCCCAGAAACTTCGATGCCGCGTTAACTTCAGCCGGTTGCATTATTATGCTCAATGAAATTGAAATCGATGAACTGGCAAAAAGAGGGGAGATCAAGAAAACCGATCTTCACCAAAGCTTATATGAATTAGCAAGCCGCGAAGGTCTGCTTTAGATTTTTCCTTGCTCTTTTAGAAAGCGCTCTGCTCTCAAAAGACAGCAAATGGTTTTTCCATCATTTATATCTCCTGAGTGAACCATTTCTATTGCCTGCTTAAAAGGAATTCGTTTTTTTTCAACGAATTCATCTGCGTCAGTATTTTCTTCATCAAAAGTTAAGTCTAAGGCTGCGTAAATATGTATCACTTCATTTGCGTAACCAATAGCAGGAAAAAAATGACCGATGTAATATAGTTCTTTTGCAGTAGCGCCCGTTTCCTCTTTAAGTTCTCTTTCAGCTGTTTGGTGTGGATCTTCTCCTTTATCGATCTTGCCCGCTGGCACTTCAAGAAATATCTGTTTTGCCGGGTAGCGATATTGGCTGACTAGTAATACATCACCATTGCTGAATATTGGCACAACAGCTGATGCCCCCGGATGCTTGATCCATTCTCTCGACGATTCAGTATTATCCGGAAGTATAACCTCGTCGTAATAAACGTGTAAAAGTTTTCCACTAAATACTTTTTCAGAATGCTTTTGTTTTTCTATAAGGTCTTTTGATTCTTGCATTTAATTAGGTCTTTAGTATTCTTTACAATATAATGAGTTGCTATAAATTAAGGTGATCTTTATGAAAGATTATAAACTTGAAATAGAACAGAGAGAAGAATATGTATATGCTTACTATGAAGCTGAAAAAGACAGTGTTGCGCTATCAAACAAATTATGGGGGAAAATTTCAACGGCAATGTCGAGCAGTGATCTTTCCAAGCTTCTAGTTGTTGAGAACATCAAAATTAACCCCGGTTCTGTTTTAGAAATATATAATATTGTTAATGCTGCTGTGAAGCTTGATTTTCGCGGAATGACCATCGCCTTTGTTGACCTGATTGAAGATCATTACAGTTCAAATAAATTTGGAGAAACTCTGGCTGTAAATCTTGGTGTTAACGGTAAAATTTTTAGAACAATTGAAGAAGCGGAAGAGTGGTTGAAAACACAGCCATAACTTTTCTTTTGTTGTGATTTCCTTTTTTTAGTTCAGTTTATTTGTTTTGGCTTTGTGCGGTTAATGACCTTACCTTTAAACATAACAGTTAATTTGAATTTCTTGATCAAGAACAAAAACATAGACGGTAAAATAGTTCAGGTCTCTGGAAGGGTGTTTACTCTTTCCAATTTGATTTCTTTTTCCAGGTTTTTAGTTGCAGCACCGGTTATCTATTTACATATGCAGAATGAGTATGAATATAATAATACTATTGTTGCATTGATTTTATACGCGGGAATTTCGGATTATCTGGACGGACTTGTTGCGCGTAAAACAAATACTATTTCTGAAGTTGGTAAAATGATAGATCCCATTTCAGATAAATTATGTGCTGCGGCCTTATTCATTTATACAGTTTGGCTAGGCTGGGTACCTCTCTGGTTTCTTGTTTTAAATGTATTCAGAGATTCATTTATAATGATTGGTTCTTCCTTTATTAAGGTTAAATATGGGAAGGTTGCGATGTCGATCATGTCCGGTAAAATAGCCGTTAATATTCTGGCCCTTTACTGGATTGCTGTTTTCTTTTTCAGAGATGCCGTTCAGGTGCATAACTGGCTGTTATATATTTGTACATTTGTTATGGTGTATTCATTTTTTGACTATTTTAATCGCTATCGCAAAATAATGCGTGGGGCAAAATTTAATTGATGTATGGGCTTTTTTGACAAAATTGGTTTAAAGAAAAAAGAGACTCTTGATAAGGGTGTTGAAAAAAGCAGAGAAGGTATCCTTAATAAACTTGGCAGGGCTTTTGTCGGCAAAGACCGAGTGGATGATGAAACTCTGGATGAACTGGAAGAGATCTTAATTACTTCTGATGTTGGGGTAACTACTACCCTTGAAATTATCAAAAGAATCGAGGCTCGTGTCGCTAAAGATAAATTCGTTACCCAGTCAGAGTTGCAAGCTTTGCTTCGTGAAGAAATTGTTGATCTTCTGAAAGACAATGATTCTGATAAACCGGCCGAGTTCGACGCTGAGCTTCCCGTAAAACCTCATGTTGTTTTAGTTGTAGGTGTAAATGGCGTTGGCAAAACAACTACCATTGGAAAACTTGCTAATCTCTATAAAAAAGCGGGCAAAAGTGTTCTGCTTGGCGCTGCTGATACTTTCCGAGCCGCCGCTGTAGATCAGCTTATAATTTGGAGTGAGCGCGCTGATGTTCCTATTGTTCAACAAGGACAGGACGCCGATCCTGCTTCCGTTGCTTATGATACAGTTGCTTCCGGTAAAGCACGAGGTTCGGATATTGTTTTAGTTGATACCGCGGGCCGCCTTCATAATAAAAAAGCCTTAATGGAAGAGCTTACCAAGATCAAAAGAGTGATAGGTAAAGTTGTTGATGGAGCTCCGCATGAAGTGATTCTTGTTCTGGATGCTTCTACCGGACAAAATGCAATGCAGCAAGCAAAAGCATTTACAGAAGCTGTAGATATAACCGGTCTGGCTTTGACCAAACTTGACGGTACAGCAAAAGGAGGAATCGTTATTGGTATTTCTAACGAGTTAAGTGTTCCTGTTAAGTACATCGGTTTAGGGGAAAAGATAGAAGATCTTCAGGTATTCGATCGGGCGGGCTTTGTTAATGCTTTATTTGGGGATTAGTCTTTCTAATATAATTTCTGGGTAAACTGAACATATTAAAAAGCCAAACCAAGAATAATTTCCTATTGGCTTGGCTTTTACTTTATACTTCGTCAGTTCCGCCTGAACCCCCGCTTCCTGTTCCTGGCTTATCCGGCTTTCCATCCCCATCCGGGATATTAAATTTTTCTGTATTTGATATTATATAGTTCATTGTACTCCGTTTAATTTTTGGTTGTATGGAAACAACAAAATATATTCGTTGCATGCGACAACTACATGTAAATACCTTAAAAAAAAAGAGTCTTTTAATTGCTCTCTTTCTTATAGTTTTTTCTACATCAGCCGCTTATTCACAGTATGCCAATGTTACAGATGACTCTTTATTAGTTTTGGGAAATGAGGTATACAGAAAAGGAAATTACCCCGAAGCAGAAGTTATTTACAGAAAGGCATTAGCTAAACATCAAAATAACAAGAGCGAAAAAGAATGGATCATTGCTTCGGTAGGCTTGGGTGCATCTTTATTAGATCAGGGCGTTTATGACAAAGGCCAAGAATGGATCTTAAAAGCGGATTCTTCTCTCTCTGAGGCAATACACCCGGAACTACAGGCTTACGTTAAAAGCAATGTTGCTTGGGCGTACAAAGCAAACCGTGATTATTCGAATTCTCAAAAATATTATACAACAGCTCTATCTTTAGCAAACAGATCCGGTGATCAATATCGAATTGCCCAAGTAAGTAATTCACTTTCATTGCTTACTTATCAATTGGGTTATTATGATGATGCGATCAAATTCGGACGAATTGCAGTACAGAGTTTTGAACAAATTGACGACCCCTTTTTACTTTCTATTTCTTACAGAAATCTTGCTTCCGCTTATGAAGCTTTAGGTTTTACAGAGGAAGCAGAAGACAATCTCATCAAGTCTTACAATACCACTATTCGAACTCAGAATAACGACCTCACTTCAACTGTCCATTATTATTTGGGCTCATTTTATCACAGAACAGGAAGCTATGATAAAGCCCTCGCTAACTACTCGAAGTATCTTTCCTTTGTTCAAGAAGAAGGTGTGATAAACTATATAGCTCCTGCATATGAATTCGTTGCTTCCGTGTATATGTCTCTTGGAGATTTTGAAAGAGCTCTCGATTATTTTAATTCCAGTGCCAATCTCATTGAAGACCTTTCTATCACTTTAAATATTGCCTTTTGCTATCAAAAACTGGGTGAATTTGATCTTGCGCGCTCTTATTACAATAAGATTTTAGACAATCCGGACCAAAATCAAACAGATCACCAAACCATAGAAGTTTATTTAAAGCTGGCCGATCTTGAGTTGGAAACAGTTAATTTACCTGAGGCTCTAGCTTATGCTGAAAAAGCCTCTCAGCTGTCTCAAAAAACAGAATCGAAACAACTAAATGCACGGTCTTATGCATTGGTCGCAAAAGTTAATGCACGACTTGATCAACCTGTTCGCGCGCTAACCTATTCTAAGAAAGCTTATAATATTGCTTCTCTTTTTAAGGGATATCGAATTGCAGATTATTTAGTTCAACTTTCAAGATCATACCATGCCTTAGGGAACGACAGCTCTTTTTATTACGCTGAAATTGCATTTTCAGAAATAGAAAGGGAGCAACGGTCTGTTTATGGAGAGAATCTCGAATCAGGTGTTTTTAGTAATTATGCCAACTTTTATAATGAAGTCGCTTATTGGTATTTAAAAGAAAATGATGATATAAATAAATCTTTTGAAGTAACTGAAAGGGGGCGGTCTCGCGTGTTGTTAGAGCGATTAGCCTTTTCCGATTCTGAACTTCAAAATGTAGTAAATGACACTACCTTAATAGCTTTAAGACAACAAGAAAAAAACATTGATAAGGTTTATCGAGAAATAGAGCGTTTAAATGATAATCAATCTTTATCTGCGCTTAGGGAAAAGGTGAATGAGCTAGAATTTCAGTATCAATCCAGAACAAATGAGCTTTATCTGAATCATCCTAAATTGCGATCGGTCAATGAGTCTGAAATTATTAAGATCTCTGAAATTCAAGATATGCTCTCAGATAACGATGCTTTAATTGAGTATATGTTCACTGATAATAAGCTGGTTGTTTTTTGGGTTACAAAGAAAGACATCGATTATCATTCATTTGAAGTAGATTCACTCTCATCAGAGGAATTTATATCCGGATTGGTTTCAGCGTTTAGGTCGTCAATACAAAACAATGATTCTTTAGATTCTATATCTGCAAAATCGGTACCTCTTTATGATCTGCTTCTAAAACCTTTTTTGAACAAATATCAGGCTATTGAAAATTTACTGATCGTCCCTTCAAAATCTCTCTCTCTTCTTCCTTTTGATGCTCTCAGAATAAACGATTCTTATCTGGTTGAGCATTTTAATATCAAATATCTTCCTTCAGCCACTATTTATAACTATATAAAACCACCTCACAGAACTACGTCCAGAGATTTGTTTGCGGTGGCGGGCTCCGGATTGAATGAGGTAATTACTTCTACCAAAAACTATTCCTCGCTCCCTTCCACTATTTTAGAAGTCGATGCTATTTCAAAAGGTTTCACTGATGTTCTTTCATTAAAGAATCGCGATGTTAGTGAGTCCAGAATAAAGACTTCTGCTTTAAATGAGTTCAGGTATCTCCATTTTGCCACTCATGGAAGAGTAAATGAACAAAACCCGGAACAAAGCGGCCTGCTGATATCGGAATTGATTGAAACAGAAGGAGCTTTTGAAGAAGACGGATATCTGAACAGCAAAGAGATTTCGTCATTGACTTTTAACGCCGACATGGTGGTTCTTAGCGCTTGTAATACAGCGATTGGAAAGATGATAAGCGGTGAAGGACTGCAAGGGTTACAGCGTTCTTTTTTTAAAGCAGGAGCGTCTTCTGTAGTGGTAAGTCTTTGGAGCGTGTACGATAAAAGCACCGCTTCGTTTATGGGTTCCTTTTACGAAAATCTAACTCACTTTGAGAAGGAAGAAATGGGGTTGTGGAATAACTTTAAATTGCTTTTCGATCTCTATGAAACTCCTGTATTTGGATATAAAGAGAAAGCTCTTCAACAAGCTAAAAAGGAATTTATACAACATCCCTACTATAACCATCCCATATATTGGGCGCCTTTTATCATGATTGGAAAATAAAAAACCCTCTCCAAATCAATTTTGAAGAGGGTTGTAGTTTAGTTTCCTTCCTGAGTTTTTTCTATGAACTCTCTGTTATCAACTTCAGGTCTATTTTCAGTATTGGCAATCATTGCCGTAGTTGTATAAAGCAGTTGTGTTCTTTTTGCCAATGCTTCCCATTCTATTTTTTCAATTGAATCTGATGGCCTGTGGTAATCTGCGTGAACTCCGTTAAAGAAGAAAATGAATGGAACGCCCAATCTTCCAAAGTTCCAATGATCGCTTCTTCTGTAAAACTGATTTGGGTCTTCAAGATCATTGTATCTGTTACTCAGATCAAGATTTACAGTAGCTTCATTTGCACTTCTAAGCAAGCTGTCTAAACCTGAGGAAATTATCTCCCCACCAATTACATAGATGTAATCTTTATTTTCTTCGTGCTCTTTATCCACACGACCAATCATATCTACATTAATATTAGCAACGGTATTTTCTATCGGATAGATTGGATGGTCAGAATAATATCGTGAACCCAGTAATCCTTTTTCTTCTCCGGAAACATGTAAAAACAATACGCTTCTTTTAGGGCCAGCTCCCGCTTTCTTAGCTACCAGCATTGCCTGTGCAGTGTTCAGCAGACCAACGGTCCCGCTTCCGTCATCATCAGCCCCGTTATAAATAGCATCTCCGGTTGAGTCCGGTCTTCCGATTCCTACGTGATCATGATGCGCACTCAATACAACCACTTCGTTTTTCAATAGTGGATCACTACCTTCTAAAAAAGCAGCGATATTTGATGCTTTAACAGTATTTTCGTTTACAGAAACATCATGTGACAAAGCGTATTCCAATTCTATTGGCTTAAAACCGGAAGCATTTGTTTTGATTTCTTCACTAAGCTCCACTAATTCACTCACACTATCTTGGCCCAGCAATTTCGCTGCTAATTCAGGGTTTACACTATTCCAAGCTGGAGTTATTTGATCATTGTCTCTTAAATACGATAAAGACAACCTTCCACCTGCTCCCAATCTTGATTGTGATTGCTGCGCATTTTGAATAAAACCTTCCGGATTTTTATGATCCATTATTAGTATTACACCGGCAGCGCCATTTCCAATTAATCTTTGAAGCGCGGTTTGATTGGTTAGTTGTCTATCAAAAAATACCATCACCCATTTATCCGCTACAACTTCAGGCAAGTGGTTTGTTTCTTCATTACTAATACCGAATCCAGCAAAAATTATTTCTCCGCTTACATCATCAGAACCGCCAAAAATGGTAACAAAATCACCGGTAGCTTCTTTAGTTACAGCGGTCTCGCTAATTAAACTCCCGTCTTTATCCGTTACTGTGTACTTGTAGCTATTGATAACAGGAGCGCTCAAATCGTAGTTTTGCTCAAAGGTTCCGTTATCTCCAACAGGCGTAAGCCCCATTTCGTTATACCTTTCAGTAATATACTCAGTGGCTTTTCTTATTCCTTCTTCTCCGGTTTCACGACCTTCAAACTCATCGCTGGCAATAATTGTAAGGTCTGATTTTAACCCTTCTACCGTTATTGTTTTATCAAAATCGTAAATACTTGCTTCAGGAAGATTCGTTGTTTCTTTTGATCCGCTGCACCCTGTAATTACAGCGATTAATACTATGTAAGTTATTCTCTTCATTTTTTTATTTCTTAATTAAGCACCAATTATTTCGTCTACCGGCTTTAGATCTATATAAAAGTCAGTGGGGTCTTCTTCGAGAAATAAATTAATTTGTTGCTCTTTTATCATTTCTAATATTGCCAGAAAGGTAACAACTATTACAACTCTGTTTGTTAAGTTTTTGCAAAGACTTACGAATGATTGCCTTCCGGATTGAGTAAGCTTTTCCAAAACAAATTCTGATTGTTCTTCTATTGTTGTTTCAACTTTATTCACTTTATGAACGATCCGCTGGCGTTCAATATCTGTAAGAACTTTTCGGAAAGCAGAGATCAAGTCGAATAAGGTAACATCTTTAAGAGCCTCTCCAGTAGCTTGTTGATCAACATCGTCCACATCCGGATAACCTCTTTTAAATCGCTTTCTGGCTTCTTCATCAATATCAGCCATTTTTACAGCCATCTCTTTGTAGCGCTTATATTCCAGAAGCTTTTGAACTAATTCATATCTGGGATCAGATTCATCGATCTCTTCATTTTCATCTTCTTCTCTTGGCAACATCATCTTGGCTTTGATTGACATCAACATGCTTGCCATCAGGATAAATTCGCTCGCAACATCGAGGTCCAATTCTTCCATCAAATTTACATATTCCAGATACTGTTGGGTTATGTAAGAGATTGGAATGTCATAGATATCCAATTCATCCCTCTTTATAAAAAAAAGAAGCAGGTCTAGTGGGCCTTCAAAGTTATTTAGTTGTACTCTATACACAGCTGGAAACTAACTGGTTATAATTTAAAATTCCCCATTTTCTTTTTCCAAATCTCGCTTATTTTAAAGAGACGTTTTATAACTAACTTATGGACTATTCAAAATTTGTAATAGCTGTTCAAAAAGAAGATCAGGAATCTTTTAAGGAATTCTATGAGGTTCTCACTAAAATTCTGTTCAAATTTTTGAGGGTTAGAATGGACGCGGAATCGGAAGACGCCAAAGATTCCGCTCAGAATGCTATTCTTTTTGCTGTAGAAAAAATCAAAAATAACGAGCTGGAACATCCTGATCGTATTATCAATTATCTTTTTACGACTGCTAAACACGATTATTTAAAGCATCAAAATAAAAGAAAAGAAACTGCTTACGAGCATGTTCCCGATTCGTACTCAGAAGAGCCAGATCAGCTTCACAATCTTTTGGATAAAGAACGCCAAAGCGTTTTAAAGCGCTGTTTTAATGAATTGAAGGCAAAACAACTGGAGTATATTTCATATTGGTTCAGCAAACCTGACAGCGATACTGTTGTTGTAGCAGACCATTTTGGGATCAGTGTAAACAACGCCTGGACAAAAAAACACCGAATAATACAGGTGCTAAATGAGTGTGTTCAAAAAAAAATAAATAAATAGTGTAAGGAATGGTGTGCGAAACTGTCCTACTATGTGCAAAGGTTAATGTATTTAAATACATTACATATTAAATAGTATATAATGAGTAGTTCAAGAGACCAAGATATTTATAAAACCATTGACGCTTACGTAAAAGGCAAACTCAACGAAAGCGACATAGAACGCCTGTGGGTAGAAATAGCTAAAGATCCAGATTTATTAGACCGACTTGAACTGGAAACAGGCGTGAAAAAAATTTTAGATGAAAGAAAAATGTCCTCAAAAAAGAAAGCTACTGTACACTCACTGCCAAACTGGGTTTGGCACGCTTCTGCAGCAGCAACCATTCTACTCGTAGCATTGGTTCAGCTATTCCGTGTTGAAACACATACCACCCTGAATGATTTTATTGTCAGCACTATTCCTGTTGATCAACTTGAAGTTGCTGATGGTTTAAGGTCTCAGGATTTCGTGATAAGCAGCGCGGATTCATTGTTAAATTTAGGTTTTGCAGCCGTTTCCTCAGGTGATCAGGAAAAAGCACTTTCTATTTTTAATGAAGTTATTTCAAATTATGATGAAGAGCCCTATGCCTCAAAAGCGTATTTAAACCGAGGTATTATTTTTTATAATGATGGAAAATACCCGGAAGCGATAACTAATTTTACAGAAGCCGCAACCCGAGCTAAAGAAAACAGAATGATTTCAGAAAAGGCATTTTGGTATTTAGGCAATGCTTATGTGAATACCGGAGCTTTGGAAGACGCTCTGCTTGCAGTTGGCGAAGCATATAAACGAGACGGTGTGTTCAGAAAATCAGCTTATGTTCTGTATCAAAAACTTAGCTATGATCTTGGCAAAGTAGACTTCGAAGAAACATCATCCGGAGATAATTAATCTTCCATTGGAATTGGGATATCTGAATCCGTAGAATGATTCATCAACACCTTGTGAGTTGATACTTTCCTCGTTCCTTTTGTACGAACTATTTTTTCGTATGAACCATCCTCCTTTAACAACCATCTTTGCATATTATCTCGCAAATACACATTAATAATAAACTGAAGATATTTTTTGAGCTTAGGAGCCTCAATGGGTGTTAAAGCCTCAACCCTTGCATCCAGATTTCTATGCATCCAGTCAGCGGAGCCAATAAAATACTTATGCTCTTCAGCATGATTAAAATAAAACACTCTGGAGTGCTCAAGGAACCTGCCGATTACCGAATGAACTTTGATGTTTTCACTTAAACCTTGTTTTCCCGGAATAAGCCTGCATACGCCACGAACTATCATATCAATTTGTACACCAGCTTGCGAGGCTTCATACAATTTCTGAATAATCAACGGGTCCTCAAGGCTGTTCATTTTTGCAATTATTCTGGCAGAACGACCTGCTTTAGCCTCATTTGTTTCAAATTCTATGAGATCGGTAACTTGGGTTCTCATGTGCTTGGGAGCTACCAGTAATTTTTCGAAAGTTTGGTCAGGAGCATACCCGGTAAGCAAATTAAAGATATCTGTTACATCAGAAGCAATAACCTCATCGCAAGTGAACAAACCAAGATCTTCGTACAGTTGAGCAGTGTCAGGATGATAATTTCCGGTGCCTAGATGGCAATATGTACGCAGTCCGTCCGATTCTTCTCGCACCACCATGGTTACCTTTGTGTGAATCTTCAATCCCGGGATTCCATAAGCAACATGAACTCCGCAGTTTTCTAATTTTTGTGCCCAGTTGATGTTTCGTTCTTCATCAAAACGTGCTTTAATCTCCACCAAAACGGCAACTTGTTTGCCTTCTTCAGCGGCATGCATAAGTGAATGCATTAAGGGCGAATCCTTTGAAGTACGATACAATGTTTGTTTGATGGCTAAAACTCGTGGGTCTTTAGCAGCTTCATCAATAAAACGTTGTGTTGAAAGAGCAAAACTATGATACGGGTGATGGACCATAAAATCCCCGTCCCTGATTATCTTAAAAAAACTTGGTGTTTCTTCGTCAATCTCATGTCGAAGAGCAGGGTGTAAAACCGGTGTCCAGGAGCGACTTTTTAACCTTGGATAACCGGAAAGCATGGATATCTGCATGGCATCCACCAAACCAATAGTTCCATTCATCTCATACACGTCGTTCCAGTTAATGTTGAGGTTCTTCAGCAAATACTTTTTGATGTGTTTAGGCATGTCTGCCTCTAATTCCATACGAACGATCTCAGAAAACTTACGTTCTCTAAGTTCATCTTCTATGGTTTCTAACAAATCATCGGCTTCTTCTTCTTCCCGTTCTACAGAAGCATTTCTGGTAACTCTGAACATATGAGCCGAAAGCACTTTCATGCCCGGGAAAAACTGATCGATCTTCGTGCGTATTAAATCCTCAATCGGAACCAGTATTACTTTATTTCCTCTGCGGTGAACCTGAATAAGGCGCGGACGATTTGCCGGTATTTTTATTCTGGCGAAATGCTTTTCCTTATTGCGAGGGTTTTCGAGCTCTATTGCAAATGAAAGACTTTGATTAGAGATAAATGGGAATGGATGTGATTCATCCACGGCTAGAGGTGTTACGATCGGATAAATCTGTTTTTGAAAAAAGCGATCGCTTACTCTTTTTTGGTAATTGCTGAGCTGGGAATATTCCTTAATATAAATTCCTTTTTCTGCCATTGCCGGCACCAGATCTTTAAAGAAGCACCCTCTGTAAATCTCGATCATTTTTAGTACTTCGTGCCTGATCTCTTTAAGTTGATCAGAAGCTGACATACCATCAACGGAAAGAGTTTTAACCCCGGCTAGTTGTTGTCTTTTTAAACCGCCTACTCTTTTTTGAAAAAACTCATCCAGGTTTGAGCATACGATGCCTATAAACTTTATTCGTTCAAGTAATTTATTCTTAGGATTAAGAGCTTCCGCCAGAACTCTTTCATTGAATTTTAGCCAACTCAGCTCGTAGTTAAAGAAATATTCTGATCCATAAATTTTCAAACTGCTCGAACTCAGATCTTTATGCAATCCTTTCTCCTTAAGAATTTCGTTCTTTTTAATATTGGCTAATTTCTTGCCTCGTTTCTTTTTTTGATTTTCAATCGGATCAAAATCAAGTTTGTCCGGGGAGTAAGAATTGTATTTCATACGTTCTGCCAAAATTCAATGCGCATTTCGATAATAAACTAAGTATAATTCTATAAAGTTAGTGTAAACATATTTACCAATAATTCGTGCATAATCCACTGCTAAATCCTGAACAAAAAGAAGATGTTTTTGAAAATTCGGTACGTCCATCCACGTTGGATGAATTTATCGGGCAACAAAAAACTATTTCTAACTTAAATGTTTTTATAAAAGCCGCCAAACAGCGTGGAGATGCTCTGGATCATGTTATTCTATCAGGACCTCCGGGTTTAGGAAAAACTACTTTATCTCACATTATTGCACAAGAAATGGGGGTAACTATTCGCCCCACCACAGGGCCTGTGCTTGAAAAACCGGGTGATCTTGCCGGAATGCTTACCAACCTGGAAGAAGGTGATGTTCTTTTTATTGATGAAATTCATCGCTTGAACCCTGTAATTGAAGAATATCTTTATTCGGCAATGGAAGATTTTAAACTCGATATTGTGATCGATTCCGGGCCTAACGCAAGAAGCATTCAGATTGATCTGAACCGCTTTACATTAGTTGGAGCCACAACGCGAAAGGGAATGCTTACTGCTCCGTTAAGAGCTCGTTTCGGAATAGATATGAGGTTAGATTATTATGAAGTTGAACTTTTGCACAACATAGCGCTCCGTACAGCTCATATTATGAAATTTGGAATTACAGATGAAGGTGCATACGAAATAGCGCGAAGAAGCCGTGGAACACCTCGAATTGTAAATAAATTGCTTCGCCGAACCAGAGACTTTGCGCAAGTTGAAGGCCTTAACGAGATCGACAAAAAAATTGCTGATAAAGCGTTAAATGCTCTGGACGTGGATACAAACGGGCTTGATGATATGGATATCAGAATGCTAAGAGCCATTATAGAAAACTATGGCGGAGGCCCTGTTGGTTTGGGAACGTTGGGAGTTGCCGTTGGGGAAGACAAAGGAACTATTGAAGAAGTGTATGAACCATTTTTAATCCAAGAAGGATTTTTACAACGTACTCCAAAGGGCAGAGTGGCCACTGCAAAAGCATATCAATATTTAGGAATAGATAGAAAAGCTAGTGATAAGGATTTATTCGATTCTTAAGCTTTATTAAAGAATAAATCTTCTTACCTTTTCAACGCTTCGTAACCGAAAGTACCTTACTAAATAAAATACAAGAATGAAGAATTTATTTACCTCAGAGTCCGTATCAGAAGGACACCCGGATAAAGTTGCCGATCAAATTTCAGATGCCATTTTAGATTCTATGCTGGCACAAGATGCTGAATCACGTGTTGCTGTAGAAACACTAGTAACTACAGGATTAGCCGTAGTTTCCGGTGAAGTTACCACTAATGCTTATGTGGATATTCAAGAAGTGGTTAGAGAAGTGATTAAAGAGATCGGATATACTAAAGCCAGCTATCGTTTCGATTCTGAAAGTTGCGGAGTACTTTCCACCATCCATACTCAAAGTCCTGATATTGCTCAGGGAGTAGACAGAGAAGGCGCGGGCGATCAGGGAATGATGTTCGGTTATGCTAATAAAGAAACACCTGAGTACATGCCGATGCCGCTTCAGTTTTCTCATGATCTTTTGAGAGAATTAGCTCGTATTCGTAAAAAAACTGATCTAATGCCCTACCTCGGGCCGGATAACAAAAGTCAGGTTACTATTGAATACGATGACGCCGGAAAGCCAAAGCGAATACATACCATCGTTCTTTCCACACAGCATGATGAAGGCGTTGAGCAGTCACAAATTCACGAAGATGTAAAGAATATTCTTATCAAAAATGTGATCCCATCCGAACTTATTGATGATGAAACCATTTATCATGTAAATCCAACCGGAAAGTTTGTTGTGGGAGGTCCGCATGGCGATACCGGATTAACCGGTCGTAAAATTATTGTGGATACTTACGGAGGATTCGGAGCCCACGGTGGTGGCGCTTTTTCCGGGAAAGATCCTTCAAAAGTAGATAGAAGCGCCGCTTATGCAGCCCGACATATTGCCAAGAACTTGGTAGCCGCAGGTTTAGCAGATGAATGCCTTGTTCAATTGGCGTACGCGATTGGCGTTGCTGAACCCGTTTCCATTAATGTGAACAGCTACGGAACCGGAAAAATGAGCGATCCTGAATTAGCTAATCTGGTTGCACAGACCTTTGATTGTACTCCGAAAGGAATCATCACACGTTTTGATCTGAAGCGACCGATCTATAAACCAACAGCGGCTTACGGGCATTTTGGTAGAGAAGAGTTCCCTTGGGAGAAGTTGGATTTTGTGGATAAGTTGGGGTAGTTATTTTACGAGGGGTGCCATCCACATCCCTCGGATTGTCCAAAGAACGGTTTGGTGACGGATGATTTGTATCCCCGAATGATCGTCCCAATATTGTTTGATGGGGATTCAAATTTGGGTGTATACAACGAATTATTGGGTTTAATTTTATTACGTAGGTGCGAATCGCGATTCGCCCCTACGATTGGTTTTTTACCAATAATTTCGATAAATCCATGGATATGATTGGGCATAACCACAATTGCATCCAAATTTACATTGTCACGAATGGTTTCTGTTTTAAACCATTCATTATGTGCAACCATCCCACATTCATTTATATGCATTTTCCCGTTGATCACGTTTCCGAATACATATTCACTTCCGACGGCGAACCGGATTCACAAATTACCTGTTTTGGTAAAACCGATCCGTATTCCAATTCATCGGATTGTTTTTGATGTATTCCCGGATGTAAAACAACGATTCTTCATTTCGGATGATGTGATCATAATAACCCCGTTGCCAGATTTTTGCGCCCGGTGTTTTGCGGATTTGGTTGATTTGTTTTGCGGTATTCATTTTATACCAACCAATAATTTTTGGGATCAACATTTTACGACGGTGATTACGATATAATTCCGGGTTTGCATCCCTTTGTAGGGGCGATTCATGAATCGCCCCTACAAAGGGATTGACATTAACAATTTCAATGATACCATGAATATGATTGGGCATAACAATATGTTCATGAATAATGGTATTGGGATACCGGGTGTCAATTCGTTTCCAATAATCTAATGCAACCACCCCACATTCATTCATATACATTTTCCCATTGACAACACCTCCGAATAAACATTCTTTTTGGTTGGTACAAATGGTGATGAAATAAAATCCCGGGCTGGAATAATCATAACCCTGCAAACGCATGGATCGTCGGTTTGGTAATTTCTTCTGCTTCATGATACACAGTTAGACAGATTGAGGCCGGATTCCTTACAAAAAATATCCCCGAGGTTTTTCCAGGTGTGTTTTGCGGATGATTTATTGGGTTCAATTCCATGTAGGGGCGAATCGCGATTCGCCCCTACATGGAATGTGCAATGACAACAACCAAATGTGTATACAAATCCGGGTTCACTTTTTGTTTCCTGTTCATTGCTCGCGCCTTGGGATACCATCGACATCCCTCGGATTGTCCAAAGAACCGTTTGGACAATCGTCTCCCTTCGAAGGGAGAATTTGCTACGGTTATTTTAGCAGATCTACCGGGCTTTTGATGTAGTTACCACCCTTATTTATTACGTGCGTATAGATCATGGTCGTTTTGAGGTTTTTATGACCCAGCAATTCCTGAACCGTTCTGATATCGTAGCCATTCTGTAATAAATGTGTTGCAAAACTATGCCGCAGAGTATGTGCAGAAACTTTCTTTTGAATTCCCGCTTTTTTTGTCGCTCTCTTTATTTTTCTATTCACCAAAGAAGAAGAGATGTGGTATCTGTGCAGTATTCCTGATCGTGGATCTTTGGCCAGGCTTTTTGATGGAAACACATATTGCCATCGAAACTGAATGTTCTCTTCCGGATATTTTTTGCTTAATGCTTTTGGAAGCAGCGCTTTTCCAAGTCCGTTGTTCAGGTCTTGATCATGAATCAATTTCACTTTTTTGATCTGACGTTTTAAATCGCCTACACTTTTTTGGGGCAGAAGGGTTACCCGGTCTCTGTTGCCTTTTCCTGAACGCACCCAAAGTTGTTGATATTCCAGATCCACATCCTGAATCCGTAATCTCAAACATTCTGAAATTCGCAAACCTGAGCCATACAAAAGTGTACATATCAAATGGCTTATCCCTGAAATATGGGACAATATCTGTTTTACTTCTTCCTGAGATAGTACAACGGGGAGTGTTTCGCTGGGTTTTGCTCTTTTCAGGCTATCCAATTTAAGCGCCGGTTGTTTTAACACCTGCTTATATAAAAATACCAATGCCGAAAGTGCCTGATTTTGGGTTGATGAAGTTACGTTCTTTTCGTTTGCCAGAAAATTCAAATAGCGCTCTACTTCGGTGTCTGTTAATTCTAACGGGTGTCGGGTTCCGTTAAACCGAATAAATCTTACGATCCATGAGATATAACTTTGTTCGGTTCTGTAGCTGTAGTTGCGCCGTCTTATTTCCTGCCTTACCGATTCCAACAATTTAGACTTAGCCATTAGTGCTTGGTTTAGTTCTTTGTTTTATTATCTTAGTAAGACCGTTCCGCGGAGTATTCCTTACAGAATTTTTTGATTTATTTGGGAATTATATTTTGAAATTGGTTCTGAATAAATCCATAGACCTGCTTTTGGAGCTCTCAGATGTGCATTTTTGATTTATTCAGGAATTCCACACAAATATGCTGTACGGATAATATTATGTTATACCACCAACCAAAACTTACGGAGTACAATATGAAACAATCTTTTTTACTTTTTCTCTTTCTGACTATATGTATCAGTTTTACCAGTGAAACAGCTGAAGCCCAATTCAAAGAATACACAGGCTCAGGTGATGATATATTAGTAATAGAAAAGCCTGATGAAGATATGCCAGCCTTATTAGTAATCAATGGAAATAGAGGCTCTAATCACTTTTCTGTTACAAGTTTCGACGCATCTCGAGATCGCATTGATTTACTTGTAAACACAACAGAACCATATTCTGGAATTGTAGCAGTTGACCTCCCTGTTGGTACAAATACTAAAATGTTAGAAATCTCTGCATCTGGCTCATGGGCAATAAACGTATATCCTATTGGTGCTGCACATAAAATTTCTACAGATAATCCAAAATCAGATTCAGGAGATAATATTCTTTGGATTGAAGGTGATGCATCAATAGCCACAATTTCTGGAAATTCTAATTCAAGTCATTTCTCTGTCACAGCATATGATGGTTCTGGAAGACGAAATGGCTTGCTTGTAAACACTACTGATCGGTATAATGGCAAAGTTATGATTCCTAAAGGAACGTTATTATTACAAGTAACTGCATCAGGAAATTGGTCGGTTAAACTTCAATAAATCATGGTGGTATAACAAAGCAAATTAAGCGGACTTGTACGCTGTTTGCGCGTTGTTTTATTGCTTGCTTGTTGTAAAAATCATAGTTATTGACTAACTCCAAAGTGGTAAGTACAAGCCGCTTATTTGCCAAGCCGTTATACGTTTAACAAATCATGGAAACCAAAATTCCAAAAGAACGGAAAAAACAGTTCGAGCTTATTGAGTTAGCAACTAAATCTATACTCAAATGGGCTCATGAGCATAATATATCACTCGTTCATATTTATCCCGTTCTTCCCTTTGTTGAAACCGATTTTAGTTTAGAAGCTTGGTTATTCCTTGATACAGAGAACAGAATTGATGAGTACAGTATTGATGGAACATTAGAGTTGCTGAAATCAAGATTTACGTTAGAACTTGAAAAAGTAGATTACCCTAAAGATTGGTTACAATCTGTTTCCTTTCATTTTGGTTCTAAAGAGAAGGTTGATCAAGATTATGAAGGTAGTTTCTATTACTTTCTTAGATAAATCAAACAAGAATAAACGTATAACAAGCGTTTCAAGCGGACTCGGTTAGGGTTCGAAACTTTAATAATTAAAACTCGGCTCGCCGCTTAAACGCAGGGTCGTTAGCCACACTTTCGTAGAATGGAAATTGTTTTCAAGGGTCCCACTTTTTATTGCCAAGAAGATGAAGAGCACTTCTTCAATTGGCTTTATTCAATTCCAGCTTTCAAAGAAGTTGTTGGACAAGGTTTAGAATTGTATCTGTCTTTAGAGGAAAAAGTTGACCAAAACAGTTTGGAGCAATTACTTGTGATTTTCAAAAGGTGGGAATTGGATCTGAAATCACTTGAACCACTCAAAGAATTAATGCAAAAAAGTAGTTTACCTTGGGTTCAAAACATTTCAAAATAATCGTATGGCTAACAAGCGTTTCAAGTCGGACGCAGGTAGGGTTCGCTGGAAAGCTTGTGGGCAATAAAATAAATCAGTTACTTCAATTAAAAACGAAAACCTGCGCCGCTTAAACGCGGGGTCGTTAGTGGGCTTAATTCCCAGAAATACTAAAATCAACATTCATGAGTAAACGACTAAATAGTCCAAAGAGTAATTACAGTTCTATTCGAAATAGAAAAAGAAGTAACTCTGGGATAGGTTATGGAGAAACCTTATTTAAAGTTCTGTTTGTTGTCTTTTTGATCTCGGGGCTAATCGTATCTTTCGTGGCATTTTTTACAGATGAGTATTTAACATTAGTACTTACTTTGGGGGTAAATACTATTCTATTTTCATTCTTATTTAAGTTTATGGAATCTGTTATTCTACTCTTGAAAGACATAAAAAAAGAACTTAAAAATTGATCACATTTTCTTACCAATGAATTAATTATTTCAATATGAATCTTAAAACGATAACAACCTTAGTTTCAGCGGCAATAGTTTTAGAGATAATCCGGTATGTAACTTTCAATTTTATAATTGAAGAATGGTGGGAAATAGAAGGTCTTTCGTATTTGAGTCAAGGAATCTATTTATTCTTCTTAATCAGCTTAGCCACATTCTTCATTTATTTAAATATCAATCAAAAAGAGGATAGCAATGAGTGAAGATGTCAACAAAAGTTTAGGATTAGAAGAAACTTCCAAATCAGAGAATAAGGCTGCAACTCAAAAAGACTTGAATTCTTATTTAATAGCTTCATTATGGCTATATGGAATAGCAGTAATACTTGTTATAGTTGGATTTATTACGGGGTATAAGGAATCAACATATGATAACAGTATAGTTAATGGTGATGCTTACAATTACATAATTTTTGCTACAAGAGGAGTTATTTGGATTGGCACAGCTATACTTGTATCGATTATAGGTTTTGCTTGTCAGATAAAAGGACATGTCATAGATTTATATGAGTAAGCTAATTGAGCTTGATGATTTCGATACCTTTCCAAAAAAAGTTCTTCAGTTTTTGTACAACAACAAGAACGATTTGTATGATGAAAGACAAAGAGAATTGAAAGACCTACATGAACGCTCATACAAATCAAAATCAGACTATCCATACATAAATAATTTAGAAGATATTGTATCCCAAACGTTTACTGATAAAAGATTAAAAGCTTACCATTTTACTAAAGCTCCACAAAAAGGCTATTACAAAAAATCAGGTCTTAAAGTCTTAGAAAAGGACGCTCATCTTCAATACTTTTTATCCGTTCTTAGTAAAGAAAAGGTTGATAAAGAAATAATCCGAGAGATTAAAAAACTTCTAAGCGTAAAATTTGAATCAATTTGGGCTGATGGACGAGATCAAAAAATCTATTTTACTCTTTTTAAAGGAGAAAAATATGGGGACGGCCTTTTCTATTTTCTTGAGCATTTTGGTGGAGAAATAATAAGCATGCTGCTTGAAGAAAATGACCAATACGAGTTCATAATCAAATCAATAGGTATACCAACTGTTGTCATATTTGAATACCCATATAAAAAGTTAAACTTATGTGGTTCTAAAAGATTTGCAGAACACTTTAGAGACACTTTTTTGAATAAATATGTTGACAGAAGTATTTCAATACAGTTTGACGAAGATTATTCAACTGAAAATATTTCTCCTGATAAAATTTTAGAAGAGTTGACTTATCCTGAATATGAAAGTAAATATCTAAATTAAGTTCGCCCACTAACAAGGCGTTTTAAATCGGACGCGGACGAGGTACGATGGAACTTGATTGCCAGGAATTAATTTCGCTACTTCAATCAAATCATAATCCCCGCGCCGTTTAAACGCTGGGTCGTTAGCTGTATGAAAGCACTACTAAAGAAAATCGTACCATTTGTTTTAGGTCTAGCTTTCTTGTTAAGAGCTATGCAACCACCAAATATCTTTAATCTGATTCCAGCCGAAATTCACAGGAGTTTATTTCGTAATGTATTTCCAGAAGTCGTAACAATTTTTCTCTTCAACTTCTTAATCGCCTTTTTAATCTATTGGGTTTCAAAGAAACTAATTACTGGTTTCGCAGCTCCAAAAACCGATGTATAAATTCCACTTCATCATACAGCTAACAAGCGTTTCAAGGCGGACTCGGGTATTGGCTCCGCAATTTTAACTTTCAGGTAACTGATTAATTCTGTTACTTTCATAAAAACCGAAAACCCTTCGCCGCTTAAACGCGGGGTCGTTATAGTACAAGTCACATATATAGATGGAATCAATAATCTTCTACATCGTTTTTGGAATTGTCTGTCTCCACTTTGTTCTATTCGTCTTTTTTACTGAAAAGATGAAAAAGTTATATCCAGAACAATATCAAGAGTTAGGAGAGCCATCTATAGGGGCATTTTCGACGAATCGATATAAAGCTGGAAAAAAATTTAGTGCCTACTTAAGAAAGCGAGAATACATAAATCTTGATGACAGTAACTTAGTCATTTTAGGAAATATGCTCTTACTGTCTAAAGTTCTGTTCTACTTCGGTTTCATAACATTAATCGCAACCTTTTTTGTACTATAACAAGCGTTTCAAGCGGACTCGTTTAGGGTTCGGAATTTTAATAATTTAACCCAGACTCGCCGCTTAAACGCTGGGTCGTTAGGCGTATTAAATAAATGAGAGATTATATCAGAGCTCATATCTACTCTTCTCATCATCGAGAAAAATTACTACAGAGTAATTTGTGTGGTTGCTTTTATTGTCTCGCTACTTATTCACCAAATGAAATTGAAGATTGGGTTGACGAACGAAAAGATTCTGTCGAAATAGAGAATTCTGGTCAAACAGCATTATGTCCAAAATGTGGAATTGATTCAGTAATTGGAGATAAATCTGGTTATCCAATTGAAAAGAAATTCTTAAAAAAGATGAATAAACATTGGTTTTAAACTATCATACGCCTAACAAGCGTTTCAAGCGGACTCGAACGAAGTGCGAGTCTATAATTTTAATTACTCGGCTCGCCGCTTAAACGCGGGGTCGTTATATGTACTAATCAATTATCATGTCAGAAGTAAATTATAGAGCTTCAATTTTTCATTACTTAGAAGGCATGTCTGATTTGAAAAACCAATCAGAAATTGGAGCTGTTGAGGCATTCTGTATTTGGTTTGATGATTTGTATTACCCTTGCTTTGATTCTTCGGTTTATAATCATGGAGTTTATGAAGAAGGGTTAGAAATATTTCGATCATGTTTCTCGGAGGAAGAATTGAAAGCAATGTCGAATTACCACAATTTCATAGATTCGATTGTTGATGAATTTGTTGTTGAAAGGGATTGGCCGGAAATACAAAATGATCCAAATTGGATACAGTTAACAGAAGAAGCCAAAATTGCTGTAAATGCTTTCAATCAATAATAAAAACCGTACATATAACAAGCGTTTCAAGTCGGACTCGGGTAATGGCTCCGCATAATTTAACTTTTAGGTAAATAATTAATTCTGTTACTTTCACAAAAACCGAAAACCCTCGCCGCTTAAACGCCGGGTCGTTATACCCACTACAATAATGTATCTCGCTTCCAGTTCTCTTCAGTAATAATTACATTCAGGTAAACTAACTCATTTATTATGATTACCGATTTCAAAGAGATAGAAAATTCTGCCTTAAATCTTGACCGTAAGAATAAAGCCCGTCTGGCTGATAAATTATTACAAAGTATCCATGGCAAAATTGATCCTGAAATAGAACAAGCTTGGATTGATGAAGTTCAAAAAAGAAAAGAATCGCTTAAATCTGGTGAAACCTCCCTACATTCGGCTACTGATGTTTTAAAAGAAGCGAGAAAACGTATTCAAAAGTGACTATTAAATTTCATTCAGAAGCCAGAAGAGAATTCTTCGAAACTTCGGAATACTACGAAGAACAGGTTGTTGGTCTTGGGGATTGTAGATGTTTGATAATTAGTTGACAGTTTAATATTAATAATCGTAGAAAAATTCGCCCTTAGTATTTATGACGGATTAGAGAATATGATCCGGATGCGTCTGCGAAGCAGGAATAATCCTTTCAGGTGA
>CXWF01026812.1_pt1 | contig 34585 bp, 31 predicted proteins | sample 468421 | NCBI WGS metagenome assembly CXWF01 (sample SAMEA2620812, study PRJEB7988) | marine metagenome | biome: marine biome (ENVO:00000447); feature: surface water layer (ENVO:00002042); material: "saline water (ENVO:00002010), including plankton (ENVO:xxxxxxxx)" | depth 5 m
CGGATGCAGGAAAACGGCATCGGGGCCGGGGATGTGTCGGCGGTGAGCGAGGATCATGGCGTGCCCATCGACCCGCTGGCGGCCGAGCGCGTTGAAGTGGTGCGCGGACCGGCAACGCTGCGCTTCGGCAGCGAGGCGATCGGCGGCGTCGTCAATGTCATCAATAATCGCATTCCCAAGGCCATTCCGGCCGGCGGCTTCAGCGCCGAAGCGGGCGCAAGCTACGATACCGTCAGCGACGGTGTGCAGGGGCATGGCAAGATGGACGTGGCGGCCGGCAATGTCGTCTTTCATGCGGATGGCTTCGCGCGCGATACGGACAATTACCGCATTCCCGGCGCGACCAACCGCCAAAGCGAAACATGGACGGAAACCTCCGGTGTCGCGGGCGGTGCATCCGTCATTCTCGGTAATGGCGATTTTGACGGCTATGCGGGCGGCTCGGTCAGCTATTACGACAGCCAATACGGCATTCCCGCGCCCGGCGATCCGCTGAACCCGGTTCATATCGACATGCACCAGACGAAAGTGCAGCTCGGCAGCGAACTCGATTTCACGAGCGGCTTCATCTCGGGGCTGAACCTTGCGGGTGGCTACAGCGACTATACGCATGGCGAGGTCGATGCGACGGGGATCACAGGCTCGCGCTTCGACAATGAGGAATGGGAAGCGCGCGCGGAAATTCTGCATCGCAAGGTGGGGCCCTTCACGGGGGCTTTCGGTGTGCAGCTTCACAAGCGCGATATCTCGGCGACGGGCGAAGGCGGGGAACTGCTTGCGCCGAGCGAGACGGAATCGGCGGCCGTCTTCCTGTTCGAGGAGATGCCGCTTGTCGGCGAGACGCTGAAACTTCAGATGGCGGGCCGTGTGGAGCAGGTGGATGTTTCCGGCCGTGCGCTCGACACCAGTGTGCCGCTCTTGCCGACGGATTATGCGGTGTCGCGCAGCTTCACGCCCGGCAGCATCTCGGCGGGGCTTGTCTTCTCGCCGGCCGGAAGCTGGGTGTTCGGCTTGACCGCGCAGCATGTGGAGCGGGCACCCGACGCGCTCGAACTTTTCTCCAAGGGGCCGCATGAGGCGACCGAGACTTTCGAGATCGGCGATCCGACGCTCGACAAGGAAAAAGCGCTGAGCTTCGAACTCAATGCGCGCCGCGAAGGAGACGACTATTCCTTCGAGGCGGCGATCTTCCACACCTCGTTCAGCGACTTCATCTACAAGCGGCTGACGGGCGAGGTCTGCGACGACAGCTACGACACCTGCACGCCGCACGGCGCGGGCACGGAACTCGATCAGGTGCGCTTCACGCAGGCCGATGCGACGTTCCGGGGCTTCGAGACCAAAGGAAGCGTGACGCTGATGCGCTGGGGCACCGCGCGGGCGGGCGTCACCGGGCAATTCGACATGGTGCGCGCGGAACTCGACGCGGGCGGCAACGTGCCGCGCATTCCGCCGGTGCGTGCGGGCGCGGGCGTCTTCTATGCGGGCGAACAGCTTTCCGGCCGTCTCGGTTTCCTGCATGCCTTCAAGCAGGATCGTCTCTCGACGGGTGAAACGGAGACGGGAAGCTATACCGATCTCAACGGTGAAATCCGTTATATGCTACCGGAGCGTATTGCGGGCGGACAGAAGATCGAGCTGGCGCTTGTCGGCGAGAACCTGCTCGACCACGACATCCGTAACCACGTTTCCTTCAAGAAGAACGACGTGTTGCAGCCGGGGCGCAATGTGCGCTTCGTGGTGACAGCGCGGTTCTGACGATCACAGGCCGATAAAGGGCTGGAGCAGTTTTGCGATCCAGCCCTTGAAGCGGGTCGGACCTTCGGTGAGGGCGAGGCAGATACATTCCTCGTCCTTGCCCGTCCGCAGAGCGTGAACGATCTCGCTCGTACATTCCTCGATGTCGCCCGCGCGGAAAACGCCGTGCGGGTCTTCAAGGCTGCCCTTCAGCACCAGCACAAGTTCGGTGCCGCTATGGCCGTGCATCGGAATATCGATGCCGGGTTTCGCGCGCAACATCCAGAGACGCTGGTCGTTCGGGCCGCCGCGCCAGAGATTGACCCGTCTCATGCCGGGACCGAGCAGCCGCCAGGGCAATTCGTCGACGCTTTTGCCGAGCCATGCACGCAGCGGCGGCGGCAGGGGATCGCCGGATGTGGCGGGAACGGGATGCAGCGCGCGCATGGGTGCGGGTTCGGGCTCGTCCAGCAGGGCGAGCGTCCTTGCGAGCGCGTCCGGCGACATGGTGCCGGGTGTGAGGTTCTCGACCATGGCTCCGCCCGCGGCCTCAGCCGCGGCGAGGCGTTTGCCTGCGTCTTCCAGATAGCTCAGATGGGAGGCGACGATGAGGGACTGGCCTTCGCTGAGGCTGCCCGCAGCATAGGCCATTGTCCATTCATCGCCGAGGCGATGGGTCACGGTATTGCGCATGGCGGGCGCCGTCATTTCAAATCCTCCAGCGCCGTACGCAGACGGGCGAAAGCAAGTCTCAATCTCGATTTTACGGTGCCGAGCGGAATATCGAGCCGTTCGGCAATGGCGGAATGTGCCAGACCCTCCAGAAAGGAAAGCTCGACCGCTTCCGCCTGATCGGGGGGCAGGTCTTTCATGGCCAGACGCACACGTTCGCCGATTTCCGCGCCTGCCATTTCCTCGTCGGCGGGGCGGGCCTCTTCGGGTTGCAGCATCGGGTCCGTCGGATCGAAGCCGGGCCGTTTCTCGCGGCGCACCGTATCGATGAAGCGGTTACGCGCGATGGTGAATATCCACGTACCGGCGGATGCGCGGGCGGGATCGAACTGGGCGGCCTTGCGCCAGACGGTGAGCATCGCCTCCTGGGCGAGATCTTCGGCAAGGCGCTCCTCGACATTCATGCGCCGCAGATAGGATTTGAGGCGCGGCGCATAATGGCCGAAGAGGCGGGCAAAGGCCGTGCGGTCGGCATTGCCGGCGATGGCGGCAATGCAAGCCGCCATTTCATCCGCAATATCCGCGGCCGTTTCTCCCGGCGCATCGTCCCGATCCATCAGGGCCAGCTTTCTCAAATGCGGCCGCCAGATGTGGCGGCCGGTGCGGGCCGGTCCGATCGCCGATGCGCGTTCCTTCAACATGCAGTCGATACGGAAAGCGCCCCGGTGCGGATCACTCGCAGATGAGGCCTGTTTTCGAGTCTAGGGAAAATCGGGAGCGAACGAAAGCGAGGCGCTGCCAAGGCGGGTGATCCGCCGCGCCGGGCGCCGCGTAAGCAATGCGATCTTGCGACTATTTTCTTCATGGCCCCGGCGGGGTTTTTCAGAGGCTTTTCATGGCTCCCTTCGACGACTGTACTGCCCCTTCCCCCGAGCGGGGGCCGGGTCCGCGCCTCAGGATCGCCGTTGCCGGAACCGGCATTTCAGGTCTTGCCGCCGCGTGGCTTCTCGCGGCGCGTCACGATGTGACGGTCTATGAGAAAAACGAGCGGCCGGGCGGGCATTCCAACACGGTGGTTGCGCCCTGCCCGGAGGGCGACGTGCCGGTCGATACGGGTTTCATCGTCTATAATGAGGCGAACTATCCGAACCTGACCGCGATGTTTCGCTATCTCGGCGTGGAAACGCAGGAAAGCAACATGTCGTTTGCCGCCTCGCTGGAAACGGGGGGCAAGCGGCGTTTCGAATATTCAGGCTCGGGGCTCAACGGGATCTTCGCCGACCGGCGCAACATCGTCAGCCCCCGGATGTGGCGGATGATCAGCGAAATCGTGAAGCTTTACCGCGCGGCGCCGGAGCTTGCGCATGTCGAGGGGCTGGACCGGAAGCCGCTTGGCGATTTCCTGCGCGAACAAGGCTATTCGGCGAGCCTTTGCGACGATCATCTGCTGCCGATGTGCGCGGCGATCTGGTCCTTGCCGGTGGAGCGCGTGGAGCAGTTTCCTGCGCTCGCCTTTCTGCGCTTCTTCGACAATCACGGGCTGATGCGGCTCAAGGGCCGCCCTGTCTGGCGCACGGTTGCGGGCGGGTCGCGCGAATATGTGAAGAAGCTTGCCGCGCCGCTTGAGGGCCGCATCCGCTACGGTGCAGGCATTGCCGATGTACGACGCGATGCAGGTGGTGTGACCGTTACCGACGAGACGGGCGCGAGCGAACGCTACGACCATATCGTGATCGGATCGCATAGCGACGAGGCGCTGGCGATGCTCGGCGATGCGGATGGCGATGAGCGGCGCCTGCTTGGTGCAATGCCCTATCAGCGCAATGTCGCCTGGCTGCATTCGGATGAGAGCTTCATGCCGCAGGAGCGGCGCGTCTGGGCGAGCTGGAACTATATGGGCGGCGGCGCGGGCAGCCCCGTTTGCGTCAGCTACTGGATGAACCGTTTGCAAAATCTGCCAACGGAACGGCAACTCTTCGTGACGCTCAATCCTTCGCAGGAGCCCGCGCCCGGCAGCGTGGTGACGCGGATCGACTATGACCATCCCGTATTCGACGCGGGCGCCTTTGCAGCGCAGCGCCGCCTCTGGCAGCTTCAGGGCAAGCGGCGGACATGGTTCTGCGGCGCTTATTTCGGCTCGGGTTTCCATGAGGACGGATTGCAGGCCGGGCTTGCGGTGGCGGAAGAGCTCGGCGGTGTGCGCCGCCCATGGGCGGTGGAGAACGCGTCGGGCCGTATTCACCTCGGCACGGCGGCGAAGGAGGCAGCGTGAGGGAAGAAACGCGCTCGCGGCTCTATTCCGGGCTTGTGTTTCACAAGCGGTTGCGGCCGCGCACGCATGAGCTTTCCTATCGCGTCTTCTATACGCTTCTCGATCTCGACGAATTGCCGGCGCTTTCGCGCAGGAGCCGTCTTTTCGCGCATAACCGCTTTTCGCTTTTCAGCTTTCACGACCGCGATCATGGCGACGGTTCGGGACGGCCGGTCCGGCAATGGGTGGAGGCGCAGCTCATGCGCGCCGGGATCGAGACGGGCGGGCGCATTCTCGTGCTCACCTTTCCGCGCATCCTCGGCTATGCCTTCAACCCGCTGACGCTCTATTTCTGTCACGGCGTGGACGGGTCGCTCAAAGCGATGCTCTATGAGGTGAACAATACGTTTGGCGACCGCCACAGCTATCTCATACCCGTGGCGGACGGTAATGCCGCGACGGTGACGCAGGAATGCGACAAGGCGTTCTATGTCTCGCCCTTTATCGGGGTCAGGGGGCGCTATCACTTCAAGCTCTTGCGGCCGGGCGGCCGGTTCGTCATGACGATCCGCGAAAGCGACGGGGAGGGCGCGCTGCTTACCGCCTCCTTCGCGGGCAAGGCGGCGCCTTTCAGCGACCGGGTGCTTCTCGGCGCCTTCTTCCGTCACCCGCTGATGACGCTGAAAGTCATGGCGGGCATCCATGTCGAGGCCTTCCGGCTGTGGCGAAAGGGCATCCGGCTGACAGCGCGGCCGGCGGCACCGGCAAGCCCCGTTACAATTGTCCCGTTACGGGACGGTTCAGGTGCTGCCATTCCGCCTGTGTAACTCAATTTTAGTCTCCTTCTACGTATAAATATCTGGGTTCATTCAAGAACCGGGACTCCCGGTTTTTTGATGTGGAAGGGCAAGAGTGAGCGAGACCGGATCAGGCGAGGGAGAAGATGGGGGCACGGCCCAGGCTTCTCCGGCAAGCGTGGCAGGCGCAATGCATGCGCTTGCCTGGCTGCGCGCCTCGCCCGCTTCGCTGCGGGCAATCATCTCGAACCATTTTGTCTCTCTCCGCGCAAAGATGGTCTTGCTGCTCACACTGATCGGCGCCGTACTCATTTTGCTGAGCGGCGCTTACACGATCTATGATTTCCGCACGAGCCTCAACTTCAAGGCATGGTCGCGGGCGGCGGGGGTCGGCGATGCCATTATCTATGCCGCGCGCAACGCGCAGACGCTTGCCGATATCGAGCCGGTGATCGACGCGGTGGCGGGCGCGCCGGGTGTCAGGGGCGCGGCAGTAACCGGACCCGACGGGCTCATCGCCGTTTCCTCCCGTCCTTCCTGGAAGAACAAGCCCGTGACGATCGATACGGAGCTGGAAGCAGACAGGCCGGTTCAGGTTGCCCAGCAGACGCGGCTTGGCGGCTATGGTAAATATCCTGGCGACTACGCCATCGCCATCGACTTCCCGCGCATGGGACACAGTGCCACCGTGCTCATCCGGGTGGATACGGATGCGCTCGCCGCGAAAAACATCGCTCGTGCCTGGAACCTGATGATGTGGCTCGTCATCACGGCAATTGTGGCAACCCTTTCCGTATCGCTGCTGCTGCACCGGATTGTCATCGCGCCCATAGAGGGGCTGAAACGGTTCGCGGAGACGGGTGGCAAGGGAAAGGTGGAAGCGGCGGGGCCGGACGACGAAATCGGCATCGTTGCGCGCGTGCTTGCGGATTCCTTTCGCGAGAAAAGCGATGGCGAGGCACGGCTTCTCACGCTTGCCGCAACGGACGGACTTACCGGGCTCGGTAACCGGACGCATTTCAAGACGCAGCTCGGTACGGATCTCGCCACAGGCGAGCGGCTGGAGGGCCGCAATGTCGGCGTGATGATCCTCAATCTCGACAATTTCAAGGATGTGAACGACACGCTTGGCCATGATGCCGGCGACCGGCTGTTGCAGCGCACGGGGGAAATCCTGCAGAGCTGTGCGCGCGAGGGCGACACGGTGGCGCGGATAGGCGGCGATGAATTCGGTGTCATCATGCCGGGTGTCAAGAATGCGGACGAAGCGCTTCAGCTTGCGAGCCGGCTTGTGCGCGCGGTCGGAGCGCCGTTCCGTCTCGGCGTGCAGGATGTGCAGCAGGCGGCCTGTGTCGGTCTCACGCTCTATCCGCAGGACGGACGCGACGCCGACGTTCTCATCAAGAATGCCGACCTTGCGCTGTCGCGCGCAAAGCTGGAGGGGGCGGGCGCCTGCGTCCTCTATCGCCACGAGCTTCATCTGCGCGCCATCGAGCGCAATACCATCGAACGCGACCTGCGGGCAGCGCTGGCGAAGAACCAGCTCATGCTTTTCTATCAGCCGAAGGTCGATGTGGTGACGGGCCGCGTCGTCGGCGCCGAGGCGCTGATCCGCTGGCGCCATGAGGATCGCGGCTTTGTGCCGCCGTCGCTTTTCATTCCCGTTGCCGAGCGGAGCGGACTTATCGTGCCACTGACGAAATGGGTGCTGGACGAGGCCTGCCGCCAGAACCGGGCCTGGCAGGAGGAAGGGTTGCCGAAGATCGGCGTGGCGGTGAATGTTTCCGCCATCGACCTGCGCCGCACGGACCTGACAGACACGATTGCGAATACGCTGATCCGGCGCGAACTGTCGCCGCAATATCTCGAACTCGAAGTCACCGAAAGCATGGTGATGCAGGATGTGGATGTGGTGATCGGAACGCTCAGGCGCCTGCGCAGTCTCGGCGTCGGCATCGGCATCGACGATTTCGGCACCGGCTATTCCTCCCTTGCCTATCTCAAGCGCTTCCCCGTGAAGCGGCTGAAGATCGACCGTAGTTTCGTCCATGATGTCGCCGACAGGCGCGACGGGCATGTGATCCCGAAGGTCATTATCGACCTTGCTCATGCACTGGGCGTGAAGGTCGTGGCGGAGGGTGTCGAGACGGCCGACCAGTATGACCGGTTGCAGGAGCTTGGCTGCGACGAGGTACAGGGCTATTTCGCCGGGCGCCCGATGCCGGCGGCGGAGTTCGAGGTGTTCCTGCGCAATTCGCCCGCAGGCGGTGTCCGCGCGGGGGGCAAATCCGCCAAAGCTGGCAGCACGGCGGCCTGATTTCCATTTTTCATGCAGTGTTTGACGTAGCGGCGTGCGCGGGATTTCCTTGCACGTACGGTGCTCCTTTACGAATTCGTTAGGGACGCTAAACTTCCGACACGCAAGCCAGAGCAAGGCAAACCAGAACAGAGCGCGGGGCAAACATGCCGCGCCGCCGGGAGATGTCAGGATGGATCTCACTTACGGGCCCGAATACGAGGCTTTCCGCGCCGAGGTGCGCGATTTCATTTCGAAGAACCGGGACAAGGCCCCGAAGCGCTTCGGCGTGTCGCGGCCTTCGGAGGAGTCGATCGCGTGGCAGAAACTGCTGATCGAGCACGGGCTGACGGCGCGGACGATCCCGAAGGAATATGGCGGCTATGGCGCCGAGCCCGACATTTTGAAGTCGCGCATCATCGCGGAAGAATTTACCGCCGCGAAGCTGCCGATGGGGCTTGCGAACCAGGGTATATCGATGCTCGTGCCGACGCTCCTGGAGCTGGGCACGGAAGAGCAGAAGAAGAAATGGATCGAGCCGACACTGAAAGGCGAGGTTATCTGGTGTCAGGGCTATTCGGAGCCGGGCTCGGGCTCGGATCTTGCCTCGCTGCAAACCAAGGCAACGGAAGACGGCGATGACTTCATCATCAACGGACAGAAGATCTGGACCTCGACGGCGCATGCCTCGGACATGATCTTCTGCCTTGTGCGCACGGAACCCGACGCAAAGAAGCATGAGGGCATTTCCTATCTCATCTTCCCGATGACGACGCCGGGCATTGAAGTCCGGCCGCTGAAGACGATGACCGGCCATGCCGAGTTCAACGAGGTCTTCTTTACCAATGTGCGCGTGCCGAAGAAGGACATCGTCGCGGGGCGCGGTCAGGGCTGGTATGTGGCGAACGCCACGCTGAAGCATGAACGCGGCATGCTCGGCGATCCGAACCAGGCAGGCACAAGGCTCAAGGAAATCGTCGACCTCATGCATGAGGAAACGGTGGACGGGATGCGCCTCATCGACCACCCGATCTATCGCGACCGGCTCATGCAGTTGCAGGCGCGTGTGCTTGCGATGCAGTTCCACGGATTGCGGCTGCTGACGGCGGCTTCCAAGAAGGAAGACCCCGGCATCGCGCGGCTGATCGTGAAATTGCAGGGTTGCGAGATCAATCATCAGCTTGCCGCGCTCGCCATCGACGTGCTGGGCGAGATCGGTGTGCTTTACGGCGACAGCCCGCATCTCAGGGCACATGGAATCTGGCAGCACCGCTACATGTTCGACCTCGGCCTCATCATTGGCGGGGGCACGGCCCAGATTCAGAAAAACATTATTTCGGAACGCGGGCTCGGTATGCCGCGCGAACCGAAGCCAGCAAAAGCTTGAGGGAGCAGGACAAATGGAATTCGGATTGTCGGAAGACCAGAAGCTGCTGCAGGAAAGCATTGGTGGCACGCTTGACAAAATATCGCCGCTGGAGCGCGTGCGCGAGGCAGCGGACAAGGGCGAAACGCAGGCAGCCGATATCGCTCAGGCGCTGGCCGGACTTGGCGTTTACGGCATGATGGTGCCGGAAGCGCATGGCGGGCTGGGGCTGGGGCTGCTCGATGCGGCGCTCGTGGCCGAGATGCTCGGGCGTCACGTCGCGCCTGCGGGCTTTATTGCGACGGCAGTGATGGCGCCCATCGCGCTTGCAGGCGCCGGTTCGAAGGCGCAGCAGGAAGCATGGCTGCCGAAGCTTGCAAGCGGTGAAGCGAAGGCGGGTGCTGCCATCGCGGAAGCAGCCTCCGGCGCGCGCGAAGGTGCCGGTGTTACCGCCACGGGCGGCAAGCTCAACGGTAAGTCGCTCTTCGCGCTTGAAGCGGAAGAGGCCGATATCATCATCGTTGCCGACAAGGCGGGCGGGCTTCATCTCGTCAAGGGCGATGCGAAGGGGCTCACAGAGGTGAAGCTCACCTCCATCGACCTCACGCGCGGCCTCAGCGAACTCCAGTTCGACAATGTGGAGGCCGAGCCGCTTTCATCGGGCGATGCGGCGCTCACGCTTCGACGCATGATCGATGCGGGGCGCGTGATGCTCGCCGCCGATACGCTGGGCGCGGGCTGGATGATGATCGAGAAGGCGGTGGAATATGCAGGCGAGCGCAAGCAGTTCGGCCGCGTCATCGGCTCGTTCCAGGCGGTGAAACATATGTGCGCGGAAATGGCCTCCGAGCTTGAGCCCTGCCGCTCTCTCATCTGGTATGCGGGCCATGCCTTCGACACCGTGCCGGAGGAAGCGAGCCTGATGGCCGCGCATGCCAAGGCGCTGACATCGGAAGTCGGCCGTTTCGTTGCGCGTACCGCGACGGAGGTTCATGGCGGCATGGGCTTTACCGATCTTCTCGGCCTTCACTACTGGTTCAAGCGGATCGGGCTCAACCGGCAAATGCTGGGTTCGCCGGAGCGTGTGCGCCACGAGGCGGCGGCGTTGCAGGGCTGGGTAGCGGCGGACTGAGCGGCAAAGCGTGAGGGCGGCCGGGCGAGAATAAATAGACATCTGTCTATTTGCTTGCGCGTGGCCGCCCGCCTGCTTGCATACCGGAGGAACAAGAATCTCCGGAGGACCGCCGATGCGCGCAGCCATTTTCCGCGACGGCGATCTCGTTGCAGACGAAAAGCCGGAGCCGAACCCCGAAACTGGTCAGGTGCTGGTTAAGACGCTTGCCTGCGGTATTTGCGGATCGGACCTTCACGCCTTTCACCATGCCGACAAGATGGTGGAGTAGGCGAGGCGGTCCGGTTCGGCGTTCGGTATGGACACGAAGAAGGACATCGTGTTCGGGCATGAATTCTGCGCCGAGGTGCTGGAGCACGGGCCGGGCACGGAAAAGAAGCTGAAGCCGGGGACACGGGTCTGTTCGACGCCGCTCGCCATCACGATGAATGGCGGGAAGGCGAAGGTGCATCCCGTTGGCTATTCCAATGAAAAGCCCGGCGGCTTTGCCGAGCAGATGGTGCTGAACGAACTGATACTGCTTGAAGTGCCGAACGGCCTGCCGACGGAGCAGGCGGCGCTGAGGCAGGCATTCAGGCAGGCATTCAGGCGGGCATTCAGGCAGGCGGCGCGGTTTCGGTGAAGGAAGGACGCTTCGCGAAATCGCGCCACCAGCCGGCAAGTTCGGTCTGGCTGTCCTGCCATTTCATGTCCGGGTGGCGGAAGTCGAGATAGCCGAGGGCGGTGCCGACGGCGATGGGGCCGAGGTCGACCGGCCCGTCGAGCGACACTACTTCATCTTCAAGAATGGCGAGGCTGCGTGAAATGGCGCGGCTCCAGCGGCCGATCCACATGTCCGAGCGCTGGGCCTCCGGCCGGGCGCGCTCGAAGACGATGGAGACGGCGGCATCCATGATGCCGTCTGCGATGGCCTGGTGACGCAGGACGCGGAAGCGCTCGATATGGGAAGCGGGGATCATTTGCGGGCCTTCGAGCGTCACATCGAGAAATTCGCAAATGAGCGGGCTGTCGAACCAGGACGTGCCGTCGGGCATGATGAGAGCCGGGATCTTGCCGAGCGGGTTCGCCTCGTGAAGCGCGGGGGGGTCTTCCAGCGCGGAGATTGTTTCCTCGCTCACATGGGCGGTGGCGCCTTTTTCGCGGATGAGAACGCGGACCTTCCGCGCGAAAGGCGAGGTGTGCGAACAATAAAGCTTCATGGACATCCCTCCGGGCTTCGACGCGGCGCATCCTAGAACCCTTCGCCGCTTCTGCAAACGGCGATCCTGCGCTGGCGGGTGCCAGGGACAGGTACTAGAGACAGGCCGTGCCGGAGGTGTGTCCGTTCATGGCGCGGATGGTGCGCCATTCCACGAAGTCGCGGCAGGTGCGGCCCTTCTCGTCGATGAATTCACGGGTCGGCGTGATCTTGCCCTTCGCCTTGTCCTGCGCGGTGAACCAGGTGACCTGTTCGCGCAGCGGCACGGTCATCATTTTTGCGATGGCTTCGTCGCGCGCGCGGGCGGCCATGCCGGTAAGTGTCGGCCCTTCCGAGCCGCCGAGAGCATAACCGGCGGCGACGCCGGCCGCGACGGCCCATTCCGTCCCGCCGCCCGTACCAATAGCCATGCCCAGAAGGGCGCCGCCCGCAGGCCCCAAGAGCCCCGTCCCGCCATCATCGATGGGAGGGTCGATCAGCCCTTGCGGCTTTCGCATGGTGACTTCGGGCTGGGGCAGGCTTTGCTGTGCACAACCCGCGGCCAGAAGAACGAGAAGTCCGATGACGGTCTTGCGCATCCGCTCAGTCCTTCCGCAGGAAGGGCATGATGAAGCGGCGCAGCGCCGGGCTCATGGCGGCGATGGCGCCGACGATGATGGTGAGGAGCGGCAGGCTGCCGCTGCCGCCCTTGACGAGGCCCAGGACGCCGAGCGTCAGGTCGTTCAAGGTGCGCTCGATGACATCGAAGTCGCGCTTCACGCCGGCACGGGCCTGAATAATGGACTGGTTCGCCAGTTCCAGTTCGAGGCGGTCGGCGCGTCCCGGTGCCTTGGCGGCGAAGAGGAGCGCGATGAAGGCGAGCAAGGTCAGTATACCGCCGGTGATGAGCGCGCCGAGTGGATAGCCGTAAAGTTCCGCGAGATAGAGGAAACCCGCGACGATCAGCATGGTGACGGCGAAGATCGCGATGAAGATCGCGATGCCGACAAGGGAAAGGCGGCGGGCGAGACGGCGCGCTTCGAGTTCGGCGCGGTAGAGCTCGGCCTCTGCCAGCTTGCGGACATTGGGTGTGGGATCGATCACCTGGTCTCTCCTATCTCGTCAGCAGACGGCCGATGAGGAAGCCGAGACCGAAAGCGAGCAGGGCGCTCGGCACGGGATGCGTGTCGATCTGGGTCTGGATGTCCTGAAGCCCTTCCTGCACACGCTCGCGGACGGCCTCTGCATCGGCAAGGACGCCCTCCGCCTCTTCCGGCATGGCGGCCTGGGCCTTGTCCAGCGCCGCCTGCAGCGCCTCGACCTGTGCCTGAAGCTCCTCGACGCTCGCGGCTCCCTGAGATTTCTTGTCGGCCATTTCGGTGCCTCCGGACAAAATTCGGTGTACTCACTATCGGCCCGCCCTCACATGAGCATAGTCCGCAAAAGGACGCAGGCAAGCCGGACCGTAAATTCCTAGAGATAAGGCGAGGCGAGGCGGAAGAACGAATCCCTGATGCGCAGCGGCAGAGAGCGGTTCGCCAGTTCCTCATAGGAAAGGGGGTGGGCCGTCGAAATCCGGCGCTCGATCAGCTGATCGAGTTCATGCGTGAATTCCGAGCCGTAGCATTCGAGGTTGAACTCGAAATTGAGGCGGAGGCTCCGATCGTCCCAGTTGGCCGAACCGATCATCGCCCACATGCCGTCCACCGTCATCATCTTGGAATGATTGAAGGGGCCGCTCGTCTTCCAGATGCGGCAGCCCGAACGGGCCAGCCCGGTGAGAATCGGCGTCGAGGCCCAGTCGCAGAAAGGCAGGTTGTTCGTCTGCGGTAGAACGATGTCGACGATGACGCCGCGCATGGCGGCGAGCGCGATATTGGTGCGCAGCGTCGAGTCGGGAATGAAATAGGGTGTGACGATGCGCACATTGTGCTGCGCTTCGGCGAGCGCGCCGAGCAGCGTCCAGCGGATCGGATTGAGCCCCATGTCGGGGCCTGCGGGAAGGCCGCGCGCGACGACATTGCCTGCGGGCTCGATCTCGGGAAACCAGTCCTCGCCTTCGAGTACTTCGCCGGTCGTGAAATTCCACTCATGTGCGAAGGTATGCATGAGATGCGCAACAACGGGCCCTTCGACGCGGAAGTGACTGTCGTGGATTGGCTTTCGCGGTTCGTTGCCGACCATGTTTCCTTCCGCGATGTTCATGCCGCCGGTAAAGCCGTGGCGCCCGTCCACCACGAAAATCTTCTGATGGTTACGCATGTTGAGATAAGGCATCTGCCAGGGCATGAACGAATGCAGGAAGCGGGCATAGTCGATGCCGCGCTTTTCGAGCAGCGGAATGAGCGAGGGGCGCGAATACCATGAGCCGACGCCGTCGATCAGCAGGCGCACCCGCACACCACGATCCATTGCGTCCGAAAGCGCATCGACGAAGCGTTCGCCCGCGCTGTCATTGTTGAAGATGTAGGTCGAGATGGCGATGGAGCGTTCTGCTTTCGCCAGCGCCTCCAGCATGGCGGGATAGGCCTCGTCGCCATTCAGAAGAACGCCGATCGCATTTCCCTGTTCGAAGCTCTCCGGCAATATTTTCTGGCCGAAGCGGGCAAGCCCCTCAAGCTCGCGCAGACGGATCACGCCTTCCGCCGCGCGGGCTTCCTCTTTCGTCGGCAGCGGCGTGAGAAGCAGCATGTCGTGCTTCTCGCCGCGCAGCACACGGGCGCGGCGCTGGATACGGTTCACGCCGAACACCAGATAGACGATCCAGCCGACGAAAGGCACGAGCACGACGAAGCCGACCCAGCCCGCGGCCGCGCGCTCATCGGTCTTGGTGAGCAAGACGTGAACAGCCGCACCTGCCATGCCTCCGAACTGGATGAAGGCGAGGAGGAAAGGCCAGATATCCGAGAATCCGGTTTCCATCGGGCTCCAGAAAATGGGCGCGGCGGCGCGCTCAAGAGGTCAGAAACGTAACGCGGTACCCACCATCAGGCCGCGATCCTCACCGGGAAAATATCTTGGACCGCCGAAGCCGACATCGGCCCGGTCAGCATATCGTTTGTCGAAGATATTGGTCAGTTTGCCAAACAAAGTCACGTGTTCCGCGAGGGCATAATCGAGGCGGAGATTGAAGATGTCGTGGCCGTCATATTTCGCGCTGTTGGATGCGTCCATCCAGTATGAACCGACGTGAACCCATTCGAGTTCCGTGCGGAGCTTGCCGTCGGGCAGGGTGTAGCCGAGCCGGACATTGGCGAGCGTGCGCGGCGCGGTGTCGACATCGTCGCCGTCGCGGATGATTTCCGATCCGGCGACATTGTCGAAAGCATAAGTGTGATGGGCATAGGTGCCTGCCGCGGCGATATCGAAGCCCGCGCCCAGTGCGGCGGCGAGTTCAAGTTCGATGCCCGCATGGTTCGTCTTGCCGCTGGAGACGTTGAAGCCGTTTGCATCGCGGAAATAGTAGTCCTTCTTCTGCATGTAGAAGAGGTTCGTTTCGTAGAAAATGCCTTGCCAGTCGCCGCGCGCGCCGATCTCGATGCTGTCGAGCGTTTCGGATTTCGCCTCGCCCGGCACCTGAAGGCGCTGAAGCCGGTAGAGATCGGTCGTCTGCGGCGCCCGTGAGCCGCGCGCGACATTGACATAGCCGGTCACTGCGTCGTTGAACTCGTGCAGCAGGCCGATCTTCGGCGTGACATCGTTGAATTCGTCGACGCGGCTCGGAATGCGGAGAAAGCGGCCCGTGATGCCGTTCGGCGCATTGTTGGTGTAGTCGTAGCGCGTGTATTCGAAGCGCAGTCCCGCCGTGAAGAGCGTCTTCGGCGCAAGCTGCCATTCGCTGTGGATATAGGGTGCAAGCACCAGCGCCTTTACGTCGTAATCGTAATGGACGCCTTGCGGCAATTCGTTGGGCGGGGTGCCGGCGGTCGGACCGCTCTGGATTTCGCTCAGCCAGCCATCCGTATATTCCGCGTCGAAGCCGAAGATGACCGAGTGGCCGCCATCGATATCCATGACGAGACTCGAAAGAAGCCCGCCGCTCCAGTGGCCGTTTTTCTCCACCGGCGTACCGGGCAGGAAGTGCATGAGGAAGTTCATCTCGTTCTTGCGCGCATAGGGCGTGAGCACGAGCATCAGATCGTCGGAAATATCCCGCTCCATGCGCACTGCCGCGCGTAGCGCCCAGGCATCGCGATAGGCGTCGGGGTCCGCGTTGTTCTTGTAGATTGCGGGGTCCGTATAGGAACTCGCATAACCCGCCGTTTCCTGATTGGTGTTGATTGCGGTAAGCGTTGCGGCGATGCGCGTATCCGGCGCATCGAAATCGTAGCGGAAGCGGCCCTTCTGCTGTTCGAGGCCCGAATTTGCGCGAAAGCCGCCATCGTCGAGGATCGAGAAGCTGCCGCGAAATCCATGGGTCGTATTGTCGGGTCCGCTCGCCGTCCTGCTTGCGGTGCCGGTCGCCTTGTAGCGGTCATAGGAGCCGTAGGAGAGGGTCAATTCCGCATCGCCGCCGGGGACGGGCGGGCGGCTCAGAAAATTGATGAGGCCATGTTCGGCGTTGGAGCCGTAGCGCGCGCCGCCGGGACCGCGCACCACCTCGATCCCGCCCGAGACTTCGTCCATCGCCTCCATCATCGCGTTGACGTTGGCAAAGCCCGCCGCGCGCATGGGCACGCCGTCTTCCAGATAGAGGAAGGAGCCTGCGCCCGCGCCGCCAGTGAGTACAGGAGAGCGAATGGCGGTCAGATGTTCCGCGCCGCTTCCCTGCTGGATGCCGAGGCCGGGCAGGCGGTTCAGTGCTTCGGCGGGCTGACGCGGGGCGATGAAGCCGGCTTCATTGCCCGTAATCCTGGAGATGTTGCCGGTATGGGTTGCGCGCCGGGTGCCGAAGCCTGTCGTCGTGACGGTCAGTTCGTCGAGTACCGGGATGGAGCGCTCCTTCGGCGCGCCCTCTTCGGCAGCGAGTGCCGCCGGGGTGCCGAGGCCCTGCACAAGGGAAAAGACCCCGAGCGCGAGCGCAATGTGAGCCGAAGCGCGTATTGTGCGCTCAACCGGGCCGAACCGAAAAACCGACACTGAAAACTCCCCCGGGGGCTTCGCCCTCTTCCTCATTGCCGTGGCGTGCCTCCTCCCTGCCGGGGCCGCCCCTGCAATATTGTTATCATGCTGGGCGTGGAGGTCGAATCCGCAGATTCCGGCTGAAAAAGCGCGTCAATCGGCCACGGTGGAGCGGCGCAGGGTCGAGCTTGCCCGGCCCTGCCGACGGTCATAGAGTCCCTCACCATGAAAATCGCCCCCAGATCCATTCCGCCGCTTGCCTTGTCGCTGACGCTGCTCGCCATCGCGACGACGGCCGTCGTTTATTCGCCGACGCTCTATCGGGTGTTCTGCGAGGCAACGGGATATGGCGGCACGGTGAGCGTGACGAAGGCGCTCAAGCCGGAGCAGAATGGGAATATAGGACCGGAAGTCGCGGTGCGTTTCGATGCGAATACCGCGCCGGGCCTCGGCTGGGAATTCGAGCCCGAACAGCGCCAGGTGAAGACTCATATCGGTGTGCCAACGACGGTCTATTACCGTGCGAAGAATATCAGCGATCACACCATCGTCGGACGGGCCACCTATAATGTGACGCCGGCTTCGGCAGGATATTATTTCAACAAGACGGAATGCTTCTGCTTTACCGAGCAGAAACTCGAGCCGGGTGAAAGCGCGGACATGCCCATCGTCTTCTTCCTCGATCAGGAGATGATGGAAGATATGGATACGAAGAGCATCCGCACGATCACGCTTTCCTACACGTTCTTCCGCCAGCAGTCGGATGAGGAAGCCGTTGCTGCGGCAAGGCCGCTGCGAGAAGAATCGGAAGCGCGCGCAAAGGCGCTCGAGACGGCGGAGACGGCTGAGTTTTCAAATCATACTCTGCGTGCGCAGTGAAAGCGCTTTGCACATGACGCAAACCCTGTAGGCTTGGCGCTTCATTCGCCGGGCCGGGAAACGGGCTCGATCACAAGCCCCGATCACAAGCCCCGATTACAGGCGACAGGCAGACCGCGATCTGTTCCAGCGGAGCATTACCCGCCTCATGTTTCCCATCTCCGACGACAATCCGGAACCCGGCACTCCCTTCGTGACATGGGGGCTGATCGCGATCTGTTGCGCGGTTTTCTTCCTGCACGCATCGCTTCCGCCCGGTGAGGCGGAACTCGCCGTCTATCAATACGGGCTCATTCCGGGCGTGCTGTTCGGCTCGACCGTGATGATGGACGCGCCGGTGCCCGCATGGGCGACCATCTTCAGCTCGATGTTCATGCATGGCGGCCTCGCGCATCTCGCGGGCAACATGCTCTATCTCTGGATATTCGGCGACAACATCGAACTGGCGATGGGGCGTTTGCGTTTCATCCTCTTCTATCTGCTGACGGGGGCAGCGGCCGCGCTGGCACATGCCTTTCTGGTCCCTGCATCCACCGTTCCGCTTGTCGGCGCGAGCGGGGCGATCTCCGGTGTGCTCGGCGCCTATCTCCTGCTTTATCCGCACGGCCGTGTGCAGGTTCTCTTGCTGCCGTTCCCGATCATCTTGCTGCGCACCTTCTATGTGCCGGCCATCGTCGTTCTCGGACTCTGGTTTCTCATTCAGGTGGTGAGCGGTCTGATGAGCCCGGCGGAGGAAGCGGGCGTCGCGTTCTGGGCGCATGTCGGCGGCTTCGTCGCGGGGATGGTGCTGGTGCCTTTCTTCAAGCGCCGCGACGTGCCGCTTTTCCATCCTGCACAGCCCAGGGTTTTCGACGCACGGTCGCGTGCGCGGCGCGGGCCTTGGGGCTAAAGCTTTTCCACCTCGAACAGGCATTGCAGCGTCATGGTCTCGCCGGCCGCGAGGCTTTTCAGCCCCGTCACCTCCGGCGCTTCGGGACGGTTCACGGCGTCGGGCGCATGGCTTACGGGTTCGGCGCAGAAGAAATCTTTGCCCGGCGGCGCATAGACAATGGCGTGGGGCGCGCCTTCCGCCTTCATGCGGATGGCGAAGGGGCGGTCTTCCCAGGCAATGGCGAAGCGGCCGCTGCTGCCCGAAAAACAGTGATCGACCTCCACATCCTTCATCGGGCGCGGCTCATCGAAGCGCCATTTCTCCGGCGTCGAGACGAGGCCGAGGGGAGTGCCGTCCGCGCCGCTTTCCCAGACGAAGGGAAGATGCGTCTCGAGCCTTGCTTTCGAGCGCCCCTCGAAGAAGGGGTGAAGGCCGAGGCCGCCCGGCATGGGCTTGTCCGCGCGGTTGGTGAGCCGCATGGTCACGGCGAGCGATTTTTCCGATAGCTCGAACAGCTGTTCGGCCTCGAAGCTCCAGGGCCAGGGCCAGACCGGATCGCCCGCCTCATGCGCAAAGCGCAGGCGTGCGCGGGCCGGGCCCAGCCCGGCGACATCCCATGATCTCCGCCAGCCGTGCCCGTGGATTGCGTGGGGCACACAAATTTCGTCCGGCGGCAGGTGAATGTCGCGGCCGCCATAATGGAAGTGCGCATCGGTGATCCGGCCAGAGAAGGGGACGAGCGGATAGCAGGCCATTTCGAGCGGCGACGGCCGGCCGGTTCCGGCGGGAAGGGGGCGCAGCAGTTGCTGCACTCCTTCCTCATGGCGCGCGGTGAAGCGGGCAATCGCGCCGCCCGTCTCCGGGGCGAGGGTGAGTTCGAGAGCGCCGCAGGCAAGGGTCAGCATGTTCGGGTTCCGCCAGTTCGGGGCGCCAATTCGGGTTTGCTCAAACGCAGGGCAGGCCGTATCGCCCTTCGCTTGATTTGCGAGCCTGCACCGGGCGCGCGCCGCCGCCAAGGGGAGGTTTTGGGGGCGGTGAACTGGCTATATGCGCTGGCGAGACTTCACCTTTCCAGAGCGGAGAAGGTTCCGGGCTGAGCGGGACTTAAGAAGTGGCCTTTGCGCGGCAAAGGTGATTATTCTCGCCCCCATGATGGATGCGACCCCCAGCAGAGGCCGGTAGCCGCGTGGCGATCCGGGGCTCCGATGCGCCACCGGCGGAGCCGGAACCAGCCGAAGCCGCGCCGCCGGCGCGCTTGCGGGCGCTGCGCTGGTATGATCTGGGGCTTCTGCCGGCAGGGGCCGTTTCGGCGGCCTTCATCGTGGCCACCGCTGCACTCCTCATCGACTGGTATCTCAATGCGCCGGAAGGCTTGGGCCTGCGTTTCTGGGCGCGCGGCACGTCGGCGACGGTCTGGTTTGCCTATACCGTCGAGCTTGCGCTTTATGCGGGCTTCATCCTGACCGGCTTTTTGCTGCTCCGGCTTCGCGGATACCGTCTTTCCGGCGTCTATTTCGCGCCTGTCGGCTGGCGCAGCCTGTCTGCGGCGGGCGGTCTCGGCGCGATCTTTGCCGGGCTTTTCATGTGGCTTCTCTCTCTGCTTCCCGCCGAAACGCAGCAGGAACTGATGGAGAAGAGCGAGCTTCTCTCGCCCTCAAGCAGTGCCGAGGCGCTGACGCTTTTTTTCATCGCCGTGCTGCTCGCGCCCCTCGCCGAGGAGCTTTATTTCCGGGGCGTCATGTTCCGTCTGCTTTCCAGCCGGATTTCCTTCGTTGCGAGCGCGGGCCTCACGGCAGCGCTTTTTTCGCTCGCGCATGGCCATCTTTTCATGCTGCCGGGGCTTGGCGGCTGGACGCTGAGTATCCTTATTTTCGTGGTCGGCTTTGTCCTTGCCGGCCTCGCGCGCCTCACGGGCTCGCTACGCGCCTCCGTCATCATGCACGGCGTCTATAATGCCGTTCTGGTCGGGCCGAGCGTTGTCGCCTTGATCGCGGGCTGGCCCGCTTAGCCGAGGCTCTGCTTCAGTTCCATCAGACGCATGATGTCGCGCAGCGCGACAATGCCGAGAAGCACTCCGTCCTTCACCACAAGAAGCCGTGAATTGCCGCTCTCGGCCATCAGGCGAAGGGCGGTTTCGGCGTTCTCGTCGGGGGAAATGGCGATCTTCTTCGACAAGGGCTGCATGATGTCGAAGACGCGCAGCTTCTCCCATTCCGCGCGGTCTGTCTTGCGCAGCTCCGCGACACCGGCAAGCCCCACAAGCCGTTCACCCTCCACCACCGGGAATGCTTCGTGGAAGGAGCCATAGACATACTCCTCCACCAGCTCGCGCAGGCTGATGCCAGCGGGCACCGTTACCGGGTTCGGGGTCATGAAGCGCGAGACGGGTTCGCTCCCCAGCAACACATGGGCCTGCAATTGTGCGTAGGAGCCGCGCGAGGCCGAATAGAGAAAGAGCCCGATCAGGCCCCACCACAGGCCGCCGATCAGATTGCCGGTGAAGAGGCTCACCACGCCCAGCGCGATCAGGATGAGGCCGAAGGTCTGGCCCGCCGAGGAGGCGCGCCGCGTGGCCTCGTGAAGATCGCCGGAGCGGCCCCAGAGCCAGGCGCGATAGACGCGACCGCCATCGAGCGGGAAGGCAGGCACCATGTTGAAGACGGCGACCATTAAATTGATGAGTGCCAGATACCAGGCGACGCCTGTTACCGTCTCGCCGAGCCCGGCTGCATGGGCGATGGAGGCGGCCATATAGAAGAAGACCGCGAGCAGGAGGCTCGCGATGGGCCCGGCAATCGCCATCAGCAGTTCCGAGCGCGCCGTCGGCGGCTCCTTTTCCATGTGGGCGACGCCGCCGAAGATGAAGAGCGTGATGCCCTTGATCGGAATGTCGAAGCGCCGCGCGACGAGCGAATGCGAAAGTTCGTGCAGGATGATCGAGAGGAACAGACCCGCCGCGCCGACAATGCCCATCGACCAGTATGCGGGCGAGGCGAGGCCGGGATAGACCTGGGGGAAATAGCCCGTCGCCAGCGTCCACGTGACGAGCAGGGCAATGAAGATCCAGCTCAGATCCAGCGTCACGTCGAAGCCCGCCAGGCGGCACAGTCTTATCTGGTGTCCAAACATCGCACTCCCTTTCGTTTTCCACATCCTACACCTGTTGAAGCCCGGATCGCACGGGCGGCAGATGCGCGCAACCCGTTTGTCCATTTGGGTCTTGCGGTGGGGGCGATCTCATGGTCGATATCGCGCCTGGCAACCCCGATCCCTCGATCCTTGTCTATCGCGTGGAAAGCACGGAGCCCGGCGTGATGATGCTGGAGCTTGGCCGCTCGCTCACCGATGCCCGCGCGGTCGTGCTCCTGCGTGAATGGGTTGCCCAGATGAAATGAGACGATGGAATGAGACGATGAAATGAGACGATGGAGTGAGGGGCGCCCCTCTTGAGCCTTCCCCTCTATTCTCCAAGCGTGTCCGCGACGACCGCGCCGCGCTCGCCCATCGGCTTTCGCTCGCCTGTCGTTGAATCGCGTGCGGTCTGGTGTTCGATCTCCGCATTGAGCTCCGCGCCGACAAGCAGGATTACCACCGAAAGCCAGCACCACATCATCAGGCCGATCACCGCGCCGAGCGCGCCATAGGTCGCGTTGTAGTTGGCGAAATTCTCCAGATAGAAGGAGAAGCCGATGGAGGCCGCAATCCAGACCATGGTCGCAATTCCCGAACCCCAGGTGATCCATCGGAGCTTCGCTTCCGCGCGGCTCGGGCCGTAGCGATAGAGGAGGCTGATGCCCGTGCCCACCGCAAACAGCATCACCGGCCAGCGGCCAAGCGCGATCAGCCATTCCGTCCAGCCGTCGAGGTGAAGCAGAGCGAGTGCGGCCGGCACCACGCCGACCGACAGCAGAAAGAGTACGCCGATCAGGATCGCGCCCAGCGTGAAGGAAAAGCTGACAAGGTGCAGCCGCAGGATCGAGCGCTTCTCCCTTTCTTCGTAAGCGACATTCATCGCCTGAAAGAGCGCCTTCACGCTGTTGTTTGCGCTCCAAAGCGCAATGCCAAGCCCGAGCAGGAAACCGAGGCCGAGGGCGTCGGTGTTTTGCTGAAGCAATCCGTCGAGCTGCGCACGGATGAGTTCAAGTCCTTCGGAGGGCAAAAGTCCGCCAAGGAAAGCGATGTGATCGGCAATGGTCTTGGGGTCCGCCACGAAACCATAGATGGAGACGAAAGCGGCAAGCGCGGGAAAGAGCGCGAGCAGGATATAGAAGGTCACGCCCGCCGCGACGAGCGTCACGCGGTCGCGAGCCAGTTCGCCCCAGACGCGCCAGGCGATTTCCTTCCAGCCAGCGCGCGGAATTTGCGAAGGTGCATCAGCATAGTGACCGCGTTTCTTCGAGAGGTTTTGTCCGCTGTTGTCGGGGCGTTCCGCTTTTCCGTCCATCCGGCAATAACGCGCGACGGCGGGGCTGCGTTCCCACGCTGTTTCACACAGGGATCACGTCCGTATAGACAAAGCCTTCGCGCGTCACCGTCTCGCCGATGGTCACGGGGATCGCATGGGCAAACATCGGTCCCGCCGTGACGGCGGTGTGAAACTCGCCATTTTCACCACAAGGGTCGGCGCTTGCGGGCAGTGCTGCGAGCAGCGCCTCGTCGAAGCGCCGCCCGGAAAGCGTGGCCGGAATCTGTTTCGGGTCCACACAGGCAAGATGCGTGACGAGACCGCTGCCGATCATGTCGCGCGCGAGTGTTTTCGTGTCACGCCCCCAGAGCGGGAAGATGCCTTCCATGCCGGCTGCGGCAAGGCGTTCCTCGCGATAGGCGCGGATGTCCTCAAGAAAGAGATCGCCGAAAACCGTATGGGTGATGCCCTCGGCCTGAATGCGCGCCATGGCTTGCTCCATCCGCTCTTCATAGACCTCGTTGGAGCAGGGCCAGGGCAGCTTCACCTTGATGAGCGGCAGGCCGGCTGCCTCCGCCTGCAGGTCGAGCAGGTTTTCGCGCACGCCATGCATGGCGACGCGCTCATGGGTTTCGTTGACCGTGGTGAGAAGCGCGACGACATCGGCAAGGCCCGCCCGCCTCACTTCATGCAGCGCAAAGGCGCTGTCCTTGCCGGAGCTCCAGGAAAGAATCGCTTTTGGTTTTGCTGTTTTCGTTTTGGTCATGTGCCGATGCTGCCTGCCATTCGCGCAGTGTATGCGGGCGCGCCTTCAAAAATCCTATAACGACAATATGACCTGTTAATGGAACGCTTGACACAGACTTCAATATGTTGACCCTCAGTTCGTCACGGTTCCCCGGTTTCGGCCGGGGTGAAAAGGGAATCCGGGGCGCCCATCCTCCTTCGAGGCAAGGCGTAAACCGGAGCTGCCCCCGCAACTGTAAGCGGCGAGCATCTTTCTCGACCATGCCACTGGCCAATGTGCCGGGAAGGCGGAGAGGATGCAGCGACCCGCGAGCCAGGAGACCTGCCGCGACGGAGACTGGATTTTTGGGCGGGGTGCCCCGAAAGCCGTCGGCGGGTTTTCGTTTTATGCATCCGCCTGCGTCTTTGGTCATGCCCGTCCGCCATAACGAGGGTATTGGCCATGACCGATATGACGAACACATCCTTTCCGCTATCCGGCAATGCGCGCCGCCTCGGCTGGGGCATCTTTCTTGCGGCCGCCGCGACGCTCTTCAGCTTCGTCTTTGCCTGTGCGGCGCCTTTCGCGGCGCTGGCGGCCGTAGCCGCGCTCAATATGCGCCGGCTCGATGCGGCGCTGACGATCCTGCTCGCCTTTGCCATCAATCAGGTGGTGGGCTTCGGTTTCCTCGGCTACCCGCATGATGCCGCCACCATTGCCTGGGGGGCGGGCATCGGTGTCTCCGCCATGCTCGGTCTTGGCGCGGCGCTCATGGTGGCGCGTCTTGTCACCGGCGCGGGCTATATCATTTCGCTCGCGCTTGCGTTCATTGCATCTTTTGCCGCCTATCAGCTCGGGCTTCAGGGCGCGGGCGTTCTGATCGGAACGGGCGAGCACGGGCTTTCGACGGAGGTCGTGCGCTGGGTCTTGCAGATGAACGCGCTGGCGCTCGCGCTTCTTGCAGGCGTTCAGAAGCTCGGGCAGCTTGCGGGCGTCGCGGCGCCGCTTCCTGCGCGGGCGGGCTGATGTTTCCGCCCGAGAGAATCGTCTGTCTCACGGAAGAGACGGTCGAGACGCTTTACCTGCTCGGCGAGGAGGATCGTATCGTCGGCATTTCCGGCTATACGGTCCGTCCGCCTCGGGCGCGGCGTGAGAAGCCGCGCGTCTCGGCCTTCATCTCCGCCGATGTTCCAAAGATCCTTGCGCTGGAACCCGATCTCGTTCTCACCTTCTCGGATATTCAGGCCGAGATCGTTCGCGATCTGGTGAAGGCGGGCGTCAATGTCCATGCCTTCAACCAGCGCACCATCCCTGAGATCCTCGACATGATCCACATGCTCGGCGCGTTCACGGGGAAGGCCCGCGAAGCGGAGACGCTCGTTGCCTCGCTGGTGGAGGGCATGGAAAAGGTGAGGGCGGAGAGCGCCGCGCTTCCGCTTCGTCCGCGCGTCTATTTCGAGGAGTGGGACGAGCCTGCCATCTCCGGCATTGCATGGGTGTCCGAACTCATCGCCATCGCAGGCGGGGACGATATTTTCGACGACCTCGCCTCACGGCGCTCGGCGAAGGACCGGATCATTTCCTACGAGGAGGTCGCGGCGCGCGAACCCGACCTCATCATCGGCTCATGGTGCGGGAAAAAGTTCAGGCCGGAGAAGGTGGCGGCCCGCCCTGCCTTCAAGGATATGCCCGTTATTCGCGACGGGGCCCTTCACGAGATCAAGTCGTCGATCATCCTGCAGCCGGGTCCGGCATCGCTCACCGAGGGGCTCGCCGTTTTGCGGGATATCATTCATGCCCGGGCGCATGCGCTGGCGGAGGGGAAATCCCCGGGGGCGGGGACAAGCCGCCCGGATGTGACGGTTCGGTGACGTTCGTGTGACGGTCGCCCGCCCTTGTCCCCGGAGGTGGGGATATCAGACGACGCCCGCCTTCAGGAAATCGTGGATATGGACGACGCCCACGGGCTTGCCGTCCTCGACCACAAAGAGGCTGGTGATCTTCTTCTCGTTGAGAAGTTTCACTGCCTCGGAGGCGAGCATGTCGGGGCTGACCGTCTTGGGCGCGGCGTTCATCACCTCGCTTGCCTTGCGCGTCAGCAGGTCGCCGGAGGAATGACGGCGGATATCGCCATCCGTGATCATGCCGTCGAGTTTGCCGTTTTCATCCACGATGCCCGCGCAGCCGAGGCTCTTCTGCGACATCAAAAGCAGCACTTCCGACATGGGCGTGTCGGGTCCGGTAAGCGGCAGTTCGTCGCCCACATGCATCACCTCGCGCACATGGGAGAGCATGGCGCCGAGCTTGCCGCCGGGATGGAAGACTTTGAAGTCCTTGGCGGAAAAGCCTTTTTTCTCAAGCAGTGCGATGGCCAGTGCATCGCCGAGCGCAAGCTGCATGGTGGTCGAGGTCGTCGGTGCGAGCTTGTTGGGGCAGGCTTCCTCCGCGCGCGGAAGGACGAGCGCCACGTCGCCCGCGCGGCCAAGCGCGCTTGCGCCCTCAGCCGTCATGGCGATCAGGGGGATCGCAAACCGTTTCGCATGAGAAATGATGCTGGAGAGTTCGGCCGTCTCGCCCGACCAGGAGAGCGCGAGGATAACGTCGGCCGCCGTGATCATGCCAAGGTCGCCATGGGAGGCCTCGCCTGGATGCACATATTGAGACGGGGAGCCGGTGGAGGCGAGGGTTGCCGCGATTTTCCGGGCTACATGGCCGGATTTTCCCATGCCCGTCACAACGATCCGGCCTTCAGCGCGGCCCAGCGTTTCGACCGCCTCGACAAAGGGGCCATCGAGCGAGGCCATCAGCGCCTTCAGCCCTTCGATTTCGAGCGAGAGGGTCCGATGGGCGGAGGCCAGATGGCTGTTTTCTGCCGTTGGTCTGGTCGTGCTGCGGGACAAGTCGCACTCCTTGTGGCGCGGCGGCGGACCGCCTCCAGGTGATTTGCACCTCTTATATCGCAATTGCCTTGCTACTCTATAGATGTGCTTTCGGGGTGTGGCGAAACCGTCCCGGCGCGGGGAAACCGGTTCGTTCCGGCAGGCATGTCCTTGTTTGCACACGGAAATCTACTACCCTTATGATCTTGGGGGCTGACTGACAAAGAGGCATGCGCATGTGTGCCGGAAGGAACTCGTGACCGGCGGACTGCTCAACCGGCTCAAAAGTGTTTTTGGCGGCGGCGAACCTCCCTCTCTGCCCGAAGGGATGCGGATTTACGCGATCGGGGACGTGCATGGCCGCGACGACCTGCTCGCCCGGCTGCTCGATCAGATCGAAGCCGATGCCTCAAGCGTGTCGGCCGAGCGTAACATATTGATTTTCCTTGGAGATTATGTGGATCGCGGGCTTCAGTCGAAGGCCGTTCTGGAGCGCCTTTGCGGCGACCTCATTCCCGGATTCGAGCGTGTCTTCCTGAAGGGAAATCACGAGCAGGCGATGCTGCAATTCCTTCAGGACGCGGCTTTCGGCAAGACGTGGAAATATTACGGCGGCCTCGAGACGCTCCACTCTTACGGTATCACCGAACTGACGCGCACGGACGATCCCGCCGCCTTCGAATATGCCAGAGAGCGTTTCGCCGCTGTCCTTCCCGATACCCATTTCCGCTTCCTCACGTCGCTCGCCCTCTCGGCCGAGTTCGGCGGGTATTTCTTTGCTCATGCGGGCGTCAGACCGGGTGTGCCCCTCGATCGTCAGATTGAGGAAGATTTGCTCTGGATACGCGAAGGCTTTCTCGATTCCGCCCGCACTTTCGGAAAAATCGTCGTGCATGGACATACGCCGAGCGAAGAGGTTGTCATCCGATCTAACCGCATTGGTGTAGATACAGGGGCCTATATGACCGGTGTGCTGACCGCGCTCGTCCTGGAAGGGACCTCTCGACGTTTCGTGCAGACGCGCGAGGTGGATGTTTCCCTGGCGGCGACAGGTTAACCAGCACGCGGGAAACTGATTATTTTCTGCGTTTCCATTCTAATCACGACACGATTTGGTGTTAGAAAACGAAATCGGAGTTGTTCTTCGCCGTGTGGGAGCGTGTGGTGATGCAGAAAGTTGCGAGTGCGGCGCCCACGGAGTTTTCTGTTCCAGGCGCGGACGGACCAGATTTAGAGAGGGCTTTTCGATGAACCATTCTGCGGCAGGTACGGTGAGTGACAGGGGTTTCCGCCGGCGGATAGACCTTGTCGCCCTGCGGCGGAAGGTAGTGGCGGCTTTTGCTCTTCTGCTCATGACGGCGGTCGCTGCCTGCGTAGACGGGCCGCGGACTACGGCGCCCGCTCCTGTGGCATCGCAATCGCCAGCTTCCTCAGACGCCCCGCTGCCACCGAATGCCGATATCGACTACGAACTCGGTTCCGGCGACAAGCTGCGGGTCATTGTCTTCGGCGAGCTGGATCTTTCCGGAGAATTTGATGTCAGCGGGTCCGGTACGGTGGCTCTTCCGCTCATCGGGCAGGTCCGCGCGCGCGGACTTACTCTCAGCGAGTTTGAGGATGCGGTCGAAACCAAGCTGCGCGATGGCTATCTCACCAATCCGCGCGTCAGTGTGGAGGTCATGAACTACCGGCCCTTCTATATCTATGGTGAGGTCGCCGAACCCGGTCAGTATCCCTATACGAGCAGCATGACGGCGCTCAATGCCGTTGCCGTGGCGGGGGGGTATACCTACCGGGCAAATCAAAATGTGGTCTACATCACACGCGGCGAAGGAAATGAGGTCAGCTATCCTGCCAGTCAGGCGGTCAAGGTTTTGCCGGGCGATGTCGTGCGTGTGCCGGAGCGTTTCTTCTGATCCGAGGGCTAGCTGTCCCAGACCGGGCCATTAACCATGAGCCCTTATACCGATGCGAATTTTTAACTTTTGAAGACGTGGTATTTCGGCCACTGCCAAGTGGAAAAGCGACGTCAAATGGCCGGAAACTCGCACCGGCGGCAGCTTGTACATCGGGCTCGCGTCACACTTGTGCTATTCTTTAATTAACGTGCAATGGTTAGCAGGCGGGGGTCGCCAATCATTTAGTCGCGCAGTCTTGCGGTAGCCTCCTGTCCTCCTTGGGTGCGAGGTCCGACGATCCGAGGAGATCTTGCCATGCTGAAATCCGTTTCAACGGCGTTTGTATTCGCGGTGGCACTAGCCTTCGTGGTGATCGCTTTCAATCCAACCCATGCGTCTGCTCTGGGACTCGTGGAGGCCCAGGCCAAGGTCCAGATCCAGGCCGATGTCGAGGCGCTGCTGGCTCAGTACGCCGATGACCCGGATGGTCTCGAAGTCGCGATCGAGGTATATGTGACGCGTTCGGAATATCCGTTGATCGCGGCGCAGGTGATCGTCGCTGTTGCCGTAGGCCTTCCTACCGACTGCGCTCTCAAAGTTGCGCTGGGCCGGGGGCTTGGTGCCGCGATCACGGTAATCGCGCTTACAAATCCGACGACTGCGACGAACATGCTGGCTCTGGTGGTGTCCCTCGGCGACGAGACGCTGGTTGCCGCCGTTTCCGTAGGCACCTCCGACAAGACGGCATCGATCGGGCAGAATGCCGGGGGCGGTGGCGAAGGCGTGGGCGACAACGACGAGACGCCGGAAGAGCCTGCCAGCGCGACATAAGAAATGCACAGCCGGTGTAATCGTTCTGCCATGAGTGAATGGGTATGGCAGGGCGCCGGGGGTTAGCTGATCAAGCAAATGAGCGGAGGTGTGTATGACTCACGGCGGTATACGGGTCGCGTCCCTGACAGCGGGGATTTTGGTGGCTTCGGTTTGTGGTGCTTATGCCCAGGAAGCCGATACTCAACTTCAGGATGTGCGCGGCCAGTCTGTGATGGACAGGGCACGCCCCGGTTATGATGCGGCAGGCATTCGAGCCGGTGGCTTCATAGTTTACCCGCGTGCTTCCGTGACGGAGGCGTATGAGGACAATATCTACGCCACGCCGACCAACGAGACCGACGACTTCATCACCACGCTCAGGGCGGGTGTTGCGGTCAATTCGATCTGGAGCCGCCACGCGCTCAATCTGAACGCGGGCCTGTCGCAGCAATTCTATGCGGATAACGGCGACGAAGACCGCTTCGACTGGAATGTAGGAGCCGGTGGCCGGATTGACGTTACATCCATGACGGCGATCACAGGGTCGCTCCGCTACGCTCAGATGCACGAGGATCGTGGTGATCCGAGCTCTCCGGCTGCTGCCAATGAGCCGATCGAATACACTCTCTTCACGGCTGGGGCTGCGATTTCGCAGGATTTCGCCCGCATGACGGCGACAATCGGCGGCGAATACCTCGACTACGATTACGACGACAGCGCGACGGCTGGCGGCGTCAATATCGATCAGGACTTCCGTGATCGCGAGGAATATATCGAGCGGGCGCGCCTCGCATATAATGTATCTCCGGACACGAACTTCTATGTAGAAGGCCAGCTGAACCAGATCGAATACGATCAGCAGCCTCCGGTCGTTGCCGTGACGCGCGATTCAGACGGTTGGCAGGCTGTTGTTGGTTCTGAATTCCGCCTCACCAATATGGCGCGGGGTGGTGTCTATATCGGTTATCAGGAACGCGACTACGATAACCCCGCTTTTGCCAATACGGATGGCTTGGCTTTTGGCGCCAATGTGGACTGGTTTGTGACGCCGCTTACTACGATCACCTTCAAGGCAAATCAGAGTGTGGAGGAAACAACGGTTGGCGGTTCGTCGGGTTATGACCAGCAGGAGGTCGGCTTCGACATAGGTCACGAGCTGATGCGCAACCTCATCCTGAGCGGTGGTGCATCCTACGAAAACAACGACTTCAACTCCAGCGCGCGCGAAGATGACCTGATCGGCGCCAATGTCGGTGTTACCTATCTGCTCAACCGGAACTTCGAGATCGGTCTGCGATACACGTTCGAAGATCGCGACTCGAACGTCGCTACAGCAGACTATACCCGCAACGTGGTGGGTATAACGCTGACCGGCAAGCTCTAACCGGAGCTGTCTTGTAGAGAATCTGATTGGGGCAGGCGAGATGAAGATCTGGCCTGCCCTTATTCTTTGCGTCAACCATGAAGCAATTTTGCCGATGGGCGGGCAGATGGTGGTGCTGGATCGTGTATAGTGCGATGCAACATGCAGTGCGGCGAGGTTTCAGACGATGAATGCACCGGTCAAAGGCTCGGCGGGGCCAGCGGTCAGGGGAAGCGCTTATGAATCGGTCGAGGCTCCCGACGATTCCTTCATGGAATTCGATCTGCTCGCCATTTTCCGTACGCTGCGGAAGCGGGTGGGCGTCATTGTCGGCATCACCGTCGTGCTCACGGCGCTTGTGGCGTTTGCCGTTTCCCAGATGACGCCGCTCTATACCGGCGAGACGCTCGTCCTGCTCGACCGGCAGAAGATGCAGGTCGTCGACATGGATGCCGTGATGTCGGGCCTGTCGCCGGATTCGGCGGCGGTCGACAGCGAGGTCGAGATATTGCGCTCGCGCGATCTCGCCCGCCGCGTTGTCGAGAAACTCGCGCTCGTCGGCGATCCCGAGCTCAACAGCGCCCTGCGCGAACCCTCACCGCTGCGCTGGGTGTCGCCGGTCTGGCTCCTCAAGCGCGGCATGGCGGCCCTTTCTCCGTCCAGTATGGAGGGGCCCGCCGACGAATCCGGGATCGCCGACCGGCAGACGGAGAGCGTCGTCGATGCGGTCCTTGCGCGGACCGGGATCGCGCGCAGGACTACCACCTTCGTCATCGCCATCTCCTTTACCTCCGAAGACCCGGCAAAGGCTGCCCACATCGCGAATGCGATCGCTGATGCCTATGTCCTCGATCAGCTTGAGGCGAAGTTCGACGCGACGCGGACCGCCAATGCCTGGCTGTCGGAACGCCTGAGCGAATTGCGGACGCAGGTGACCTATGCCGAGCGCGCCGTGGCGATCTATCGCTCCGAGCATGGGCTCGAAGAAGCGGCGGGTGTCACCGTCTCCGAGCAGCAGCTTTCCGAACTCAATGCGCAGCTCATTCTCGCCCGCGCCTCGCTCGCCGAGGCGCAGGCCAAGTACAATCGCGCGCGCCAGCTCCGCGCCCAGGGTGGCAGCGTCGAAAGCGTGGCCGATGTGCTGGCCTCCGGCACGATCTCGGGCCTGCGCCAGAAACAGGCGGAGCTTGCCCGCGAAAAGGCGAACCTGTCCGCCAAATACGGACCGCGCCATCCCGCCATCGTCAATATCGAGGCGCAGCAAAGCGATATCGGCAGCCAGATCTCCGCCGAGGTCTCGCGTATCATTGAGAGCCTTGCCAACAATGTCTCCGTCGCCAAGACGCGGGTTTCCGCGCTGCGGGACAATCTGAACCAGATCAAGGGCGAGACGGGCGCGGACAATCAGGCGCTCATCCAGCTGCGCGAGCTGGAGCGCGAGGCCGACGCCACGCGCGCCGTCTACGAAGCCTTCCTCAACCGCTTCAAGGAGACGACAGGCCAGCAGGGCCTGCAGACACCCGACACCCGTATCATCTCGCAGGCGGTGGTCCCGCAGGCCGCCTCCTATCCGCGCGTCACGCTCTTCGTCGGCCTCGGTTTCGTCCTCTCCCTCATGCTCGGCTGCGGCGTCGCCTTCCTGCTCGAGCATTTCGACAATGGCATCCAGACTGCGCGCGACATCGAGCAGAGCCTCCATTTGCCGCATCTCGTATCGTTGCCCGCGACGCCCGCCGAGAAGGGCCCCGGCGGCAAGGTCGTGTTGCCGCAGGACTATCTGATCGCCAAGCCGCTCTCCGCCTTCTCGGAATCGCTCAGAAGCCTGCGCAGCGCGCTGCAGCTTTCCAATGTCGACAATCCGCCCAAGATCATCCTCTTCACCTCGGCGCTCCCCGCCGAAGGCAAGACAACGACGGCGGTGAGCTTTGCCCGGGCGGCTGCGGCCTCCGGCCTCAAGGTCGTGCTCGTCGATTGCGACCTTCGCCACCCCTCCATCCATCGCGCCTTCGGCCTCGGGCGGCCAGAGGAAGGCCTTGTCGAGTTTCTAGCCGAGCGTCTCGAGCTCAGCGCGGTCATGGTGAAGGACAGTAAATCCGAACTCGACATCATCCCCGTCGCGACTGGCACGGCCAATCCGCCGGATGTGCTCGGCTCCGTGCAGATGAAGTTGCTGCTGCAGCGCCTTCGCGACGATTACGACCTCGTCGTCCTCGACAGTGCGCCGGTCCTGCCGGTGTCGGATTCGCGCGTTCTTTCGCGCCTCGCCGACGAGACTGTCTTCGTCGTGCGCTGGAACGAGACCCCGCGCGATGCGGCGCAGAGCGCCCTCAAGGAGCTTCGCCAGTTCGATGCGAAGATCGCGGGCGCGGTGCTCACCATCGTCGATACGGCAAGGCAGGCGCGCTACGGCTATGGCGATGGCGGCTATTACTACAGCCGCTACAGCAAGTACTATGTCAACTGACGAGGCCTCCCCGGCGCCCCGGCGGCGCTGGCCGGTGTTCGTTGTCCTCGCGGCGGGCGTCTTCATCTGTGCGCTCGCTTTGCCCCGCGTCATCGCCTACGTGTTCGCCGCCGGCGATGGCGGCCGGGCGGCGGCGGCCCTTGCCGATGGCGGACCGATCTCTCCCGCCGCGCGCGCCGGTGCCCGCGCCCGTTATGCGCGCGCGCTCGCCATCCACCCGTCCGATGCCGCTCTCGCGCTCGCGCTTGCCCGCCTCGAACGCCGGGCGGCGGCGGACGATCCAGACGCCCTCGATGCGGCCCGTACGTATCTGCGCCAGGCGGCGGCGCATGCCCCCAACGATGCCTTCGTCTGGAGCCTGCTCGCGCGGACAACCTTCGAGCGCGGCGCGCCGGTGGAGGAAATAGCGGGCTACCTCCGGCTCTCGCGGCTCACCGGCCGCTTCGAGGCATCGAGCATGCTGCTGCGTGTGCGCACGGCGCTACCGCTCTGGGAGCGCCTTCCAGACGATTTGCGCGAAGGTACTACCCGCGACATGGCCCGCCTCGGCGCCGATCCCAAGCTCCGCCGCAGCCTTTATGGGCCCTATGTCTCGATGGGTTATGCGGAGCGCGCGCTCTTTCTCGACCATGCCTTCGCCGATGGCGGCGCACGGTCGAGGTTCCGCTCGCAGATCCTCAAATACACGCGCCAGCGGCGGCGCTGAGGCGGGTCAGCCCGTTCGCCCGCGCGCCTGCGGCCAGGCCTGCGTCACGGCAAGCCCCATCAGGAAGGCATAGAAGACCGCGACGGCGGGCATCTGCAGGCTGAAATCGAAAAAGGAATGAAGGCCCACAAGCACAGTCGCGGCAACGCCGATGGCGGGCGCCGTGCGCTCGCGCCGCCTGCGCCAGAGCCCGCGCAGCGCCTCCACCGCCAGCAGCGCGATGGCGAGGTTCAGCGCGGCCATGGCCGGCACACCGAGTTCCAGCGCGTTTTCCAGATAGACGTTATGCGCCTTGTCCCAGAGCACGCTGGAAGACAGCGCCTCCGGGCGGTAGGCGGCGAAGACCTGCTCATAGGTGCCGTAGCCCGTTCCCGTCCAGGGCGCGGACGAGATCGCGTCGAGGGTCGCCCCGTAGATGGCCCGCCGGTCGTCGGCACTTACATCCGAGCCCGCCGAGGACAGGCGCTCCAGCAGGAGGCCGCCGCCGAGCGAGAGCGCCAGCAGCGCGATCCCGGCGACCAGCGCCGCCACGAACAAGGCCTGCCCGCCGCGCAGCGAGCCGCTCCGCGCGTGGGTCAGCATCAGGACGAAAAGGGCGATCAGGCTCGCCGCGATGCCCGCGCGCGAGCCCGTCAGGACAAGCGCAATGAAGAGGAGCAGTACGCAGGCCGTGCGCAGGAGCGAGCGGCTGAAGATTTCCTCCGCGATCATTGCCGCCTTCCGCGCCGCCGGACGCTTGATCCCGAGCAGGTGGCGGAAGCTGTTGACGAACCAGGCGGTGGCGCAGAGCAGGCCGAGGCCCGCGAAGGTCGCATAGGAATTGCGGTTCACGAAGGTGCTGGAGAGCGCCCTGTGGTAGGCCCATTTGCGGTAGATCGTCACCCAGTCGTTCCCCGCCAGATAGACCCCGATGCCGTAAAGCGCATAGGCCGCGCCGATGAGGGCGGCGGCGGCGATGGCGAGGCGCGCGCGGTCCGGCGCGCGGGCAAGCTGCAGCGTGAGCCAGAAGACGGCGGCATAGGCGAGAAGGCGCATCAGCCCCGACAGCGTCGCTTGCGGGTCGACCGAGAGGCTCGCGCGCAGCGGTTCGC
>CXWF01001670.1_pt1 | contig 32512 bp, 46 predicted proteins | sample 468421 | NCBI WGS metagenome assembly CXWF01 (sample SAMEA2620812, study PRJEB7988) | marine metagenome | biome: marine biome (ENVO:00000447); feature: surface water layer (ENVO:00002042); material: "saline water (ENVO:00002010), including plankton (ENVO:xxxxxxxx)" | depth 5 m
GTCAGGAAAGCCCTTTACATATCCCGTAGCCTTTGCCTTTACTGCCTGTTTATAAGAGGTTCTAATGCCTCCTAAAGACGCACAGTACCTAGCATTAGGGTACATTAACTTAAGATACTTTACTACGCCTTTTTGTACTTCTTCTTCTTGGTTTCTCAATTTTAATTGGTTTTACAGATTCTTTAATTTGACTACGAATCTCCATCATTTTTTTATAAACCTTAACTTCTAATTCAGACTTATCCATATTACAGGTGCTTATATCTTCTTCTAAATCTTTTATCCTTAAGTTTAAGAATATTAAATAAAATGCAATAATAACAAATAATATCGTTTCCATAATTTTAAGTTTTAATAAGTTGTGTTTCCATATTGACCCTCAATATAGATGTTTCTAAATGTTATGTCTATTTCTTTTTTTGTTCCTGCCTTTCTTTTGATTCTTGACAAGAGAGTTTCGTCTGTTTTTATTTTCTCAATATCATTTGTCAAAACGAATGTATCTATCTTAGAGTATTTATATTGTCTGACAGAGCCTTTAGTCCTGTATCCAAACTCTATAATAACTCTAAAGATTGGGCTAGTCATCTTTTTCTTTTATTTTTTCCAACTCAAATTCTAAATGAGCTATAGCTTTTTTAATACACTCAACAGGTGTAGCGTGTTTCTTTTCTGCTCTTAGCAAATATGTAACAGCAGTTCCTATATTATATGATAAGTCAAAACCTGAAACAACCTTTCTTGCCTCATAGCCATTGCTCCCAATATAATAATGTGGTATTCTATTGTCTTTCATTTTTCTTTTCTCCATATTTATAATCACTATGCAGGCCTCCTGTTCGGGTTTCATGCTTTTTTATGTTGTCTAATATTTTATCGTTTTGATTTTTTGTTTTTTCTTTTAGATAGTTTTTAATAAATGGTATTTCTAAAATTAAACAAAAACCAATAATTGATAAAACGATTGTAAGTATAGTCATAGCCTTTCCTTTTTTTTGTTATAATAATATTTTCTTTTCATTGCTAAACGAAACTCCCTGTCTATTACTCTTGGAGAAACGCCCCCATCTTCTATTGGTGTGTTTAAATAATATTTAGCAATAATAAAGTAAGTTGTCAGGTCATAATTTATTAATGACTGCATAAGTTTTATCTTTTCTTTCAGAGATAAAGACAAATAATAATCTTTATTATTTTTTATTGCTTCTCTTGTAAACCATTTCCAAAACTCATCATTCATTTTTTTACTTTTTCATGATATAATCTTCTAAACTTTTCTAATTCTTTTTTAAGCTCTTTTGTTTCTTTTATTGTTGCATATACTGTAAATATTGTCCCCAACAAAAGCCCTAAAGACATTGACAAAAATATGCATAATAATGGTTCAAATAACGAATTGTATTCCATTTTTTTAAGTTTTATTTGTTAATAATTTTGGCTCAGGTCTATACCCAACAGTAGTCTTAGGGTCTGCTCCTGAGCTTTCTACAGCACTTCTTGCGTTCCATATTACTTGTCTCCAACTTTTTATCCACTTGTAATATGTTTTAACATTTAAGACAAATAAGTCTGTATCTCTTACGCCTTTTCTAAAAGCCATTTGTATATCTTCAAACATAAGGTTTTTAAAGTCAGCAAATAAATCCTCGCAAAGAGAATGAGACAGGATAACTATTTCCTGCTCACTCTTTGTCTGACCTAACTCTACAAAAGTCCTACTAACTAAATCAACACACTTTAATGTAAGCTCTTTTTTATTTTCTTGCTTAATATATTTCATTACTGTTTGCTTATTATGTCCCTAGCTTTTTGCCAAGAGCTTATTTGACTTTCTAACTTATTACCCTTCTTAGCAGTTTCAAAGCTATTTTTCTCCCAAGTTCTTATAGCGGCTCTCCAATCTTTCATAGGATTCTTACCAACCCTCCATCCGTTGCTTTCATAGTGGTCAAAAAATTTCTGTATGTCTACTTTGTTTTGCCTTTCAACGCAATAAAGCTCTAACTCATTTAATGTTGGTTTTACAAACCTTTTAACTTTTACAGGGTTTTTTATCTCCCCCTCAAACCCTGCAACATCTACAGGACTGATGCCCTCTATATTATAAACATCATATTTATCTAGCAGCTTAATTACTGCCTGATGAGGTCTTGAGTTTTCATTAAGTGTGCCATATTGAAAGTCAATAAACTTTGGTATAAACCATTTATTACCCTTATCAAATATCTTTATCTGCTCTGCGAACACCTTACAAGCCTCTTTCTCGCTTATCTTACTGCCTATTCTAATTGAAGCAACCTCAAAGTCTGTGTCCCATATTCCCGCATGATTACAGTCATCTAATATATATAACCATAATAGTTTGTATTTTGCAGGCAGATTTTTAATAAAACCTTTTTTCCATTTGTCTGTGTCTGTAAATCTCTTTGCCATAATTATATTTGTTTTAATAGGTTATTCATTCTTAATTGTCTTTCCTTAAATGTTAGTTCTTCCCAATCGTAAGGTTTTATTATTCCCTCAGTAGCAAACACTATTCTTTCTTTAAATGCTAAATCTTCTTTTTCATCATAGTTTGCAAACTTACCTAATTGTAAGAACATTTTCATAAATTGTATTTTATCCATAATTATTTGTTTTTGTTATAGTTAGTTAAATATTGATTTACTATAGCTTTATGCTTCATTGAGCCATCATAGTTGTCTGATATATCTTCATAGTCGTCAAAAGAATTATTCCATGCCTTCTCCTCATAATCATCTGCAGATAGTATGTCGCTATCACAATCAGGACAGAACTTATAACCTTTAAACGAGCTCTCTTGTAGGTTTTTACAACCACAGTAATAACAAGACTCATTACCTTCATTGTCGTCTACAACCTCAACATCATTGCCATACCAAAAATCTTCATCTGCTCCACTCCAATCGCCCCACTTGTTGTTGTAGTTTCCGTAGCTGCATGAAAACGAGTACTCAAACTTATTACAGCCTAACTCTGTAATAATGTTCTCCATCATCATTCTGCAGTTATCAGCGTGGTCAAACTCTACAATTTCTTGGTCAGAATGAGGGGCATAATAACCACAACTCATATTTGCTACACATACACCAATACCATTCTCTGCTAACTGACCTACATCTGTAATAGCACCTGTTGTTTCTGAATAACCATGATGGGCAAGTATAGGTGCAATAGCCTTGCTAAACCTCTTGCTAAATAGTTTACCGGATATATTGTTTACAAAGTCTTTGTTGCCCCTTCTGTCTCCCTGTAAACAATAACCTACATCTTTAAACCAATCCATGTCTGCAGCTCTACTACCTACACAACCAATCTCCTCTGAATGAAAAAAGGCACACTTGATTTTGTCAAACTTCATTAGCATCTCTAATGCCAACCATATCCCAACCTTATCGTCGCCACCTACACCTACCTGTGTTCCTGTCTTTGCGTTGAATGCAAATAAGCATCCGTCGTCATCAAATACTTTAAAGTGGTCATGTATATCGTGAACTGTGTCTGTGTGAGCCACAACACATGGATATATGTCTGACTCCCCTTTTGTTATATAAATGTTGTTGTCTTTTACTTTTACATCTGCTTCAGGCACATTCTGTCTGCAAAAGTTAAATATATGTGCTATCATATTAAACTCATTACCGCTTGTGGTTTGTACGGATAATAAATCAATAAGTAATTCTTTGTGTGTCATAGGCGTGTTTTTTAGTTAATAAATAGTTAGTAAAGGGTTAGCTAACCCTTAATTTCTATACAAAGATACGAAGAATATTTTAAACTACAAAATTATTTAGTAGTTTTTTTAATATTATTTAGTTCTTGTCTTAAATCTATGATTTCTAATTTTAAATCAATATTATATTTTGAGAGCCTTTCGTTTTCTGTTTTAGCCTTGTCAAGCCTTTTTCTTAATGTTGCTTTGTCGTGGTCTGAATTAATACTGTTTAATGGTATATAAGTTTCCATAAAATTAATTTTAGTTAATAAAAAAGGAAGGTGGGGAATTATATCTAATCACAAAGTATAACCGCTCAGTTAATAAAATTTTGATATTAACCCCACCAACCTATGCTATTTAAAATGGTAAATCATCATCATCTTTAGATGATTTAGCATCTGTTGTTACTTCTTTTGGAGGTTCATAAGTGTTTTCATAAGCATAGTGAGTTGCTCCTTTTTCAGAAGGCTCTCTCCTTTCTGCTATTGTAATATTTACCCAACCTCTTTTTGATATTTTTTGCAAGTCCTCTACCTTAAAGCTTGCGTTAAATAAATCTCCATATTGCGTAGTTACTTTTTTTATACTACTTGCTACATAGTTTTTATCTGCCATTTTTCTTTGTTTTTAATTTTTAATTTATAATTGTTTTTCTTTTCTATTAAATCGTTAAGTCTTTCTGATAGCTCATTCATTTTTCTTTCTACTTCTTTTACTTCATGAATATAATAATTATCATCTAACATAAGTGTTCTTTCAATATCTTCATAGTTTTTTCTATAAGACTTTAAAATCTTTACAAACACTTCGTGTTGCTGAACATTATGAATTATAGTTGCATGGTTTTTATTAAGAATCTTAGCTATCTTTTGGTATGATAAACAAAACAAATCTCTAAGCACTCCGCTATACAACCTTCTAGCGTCTACAATTTTTCTTACCCTGCTTCTTCCCTCCACAACAGGCCAAGATAAATTATATCTTTCGCAAATTATTGCTTTGATTTTTTCATCTCTTTCTCTAGTAAATTCTAATTTATATTTATTCATCTGTCGTTTGATTTGTTAGTGATTCTATTGCTACAAAATTATCTTCGCCATCTACTATTATAAGCTCATCTTTTAAATCTACTTCTATTATATCTACGACATCCTTAACATCTATGTTTAAAAACTTTGCAAGTCTCTGCATTTGATAGTATCTTAAGTGGTAGGGATTGTCTAAGTATTTCTCTATAGTAGAGCCTTTAATATTTAATATTCTTCCAAATCTTTGTTTGGATATTCCTCTTATTCTAAGGATTGCTTCAAGCTCATTCCTAGAGCTTCTTACTTTATCATAATCGTTTTTCATTTTAAAAATCTTTAGGGTTAAACATTCCATTTTTTCTCATAGCTTCATACTGATGCTTTGGGTCTAAATGTATTTCGTATTCTTTAATTCTTTGAATTATTTCATCTGCTTCTATATCGCTGATTTCATCAAGCGAGCTTATAATTTCTTCTTGCTCTTTAGTTGTTAAAGATGTGTAATGTAAGAGGCTCTCAATGTAGTTTAACTTCCACATTTCTGCTTCTAATGGTTTTCCATTGAGAACCTCGTCCATCCAATCATAAAACCCACTTATTGTTTTATTTACATCAGTCATTAGTCTGTAATTTCATCTTGACCAAATACTCCTTGCTCATAAAACCCTGCAACCTTGAGTACAACTCTTGACATAGCTCTCTTTTCTGCCATAGCAACAGGAAACTTTTTGCCACCTCCCATTAAATTGTCATCGGAAGCCTCTCCAAAGCTCATCATATTTCTAACATCTTTTCCTTTGTGTCCTGACTTCATAGTAGCAGTAGCCCTCATAACCACCCAATCTTTTTGCATAACAACAGGCTCATAAGCAACTGTAATGTTTTGTTTAGATACAATCTTGTCTATACCCGTTCTTGTTATGATTACAAAACCTCTCTTGTCTTTGTAAACATCTTCTTTAACTAAACCATTCTCTAAGAATAATCTTTTTAAAGTTTCTTCTTTTGTTTCTTTTACTTCTGTAGTGTTTTCAACTTTTTTCATTTTTAAAAATTTTAATTAATAATTAGTTTAATAAAGACCCTATAAAGTTTTTAAGCCTAGAGTCAAAGCTTGTTTTTTTATTATCTTTTAATTTGTAATTTACAACAGTAGTCGTTTTTACATTTCCATTTGATTTTTTATATCTAGTTGGAACTTCTGTTGGTATTGAAACTATATCATACCCTTGTCGTCTTAATGAATATATAATTCCTGACAGCCTGTATGCACCATATTGATTTATAGCTTCTTTTTGTGTTAATCTTCTACCATCTTTTAAGTGTTGTAGAATATCACTTGTTTGTGTTTTTTTCATAATTTAATTATTTAAGTTAATAGTTAGTACTCATCTCTACGAGCATCAGCCATCATTTCAAGATGGTTTTCTCTTTGTATTTCATCCCACTCATAATCCTCTATCTCATCACACTCACATCCGCATTCTCCACACACATAGTAATCTCCGCAATGTTCTTTACAATCTGAACATATATCAGAGTTTCCTACAAGTTTAGAGCCACAACATTCAGAGTATTCTGATTCTACAATTTCTGAACCACAACATCTTGACACCATGTTGTATCCGTATCCATCATCAGTAGGGTTGCTTAATTTCCAATTATCGTAATTCATAATAGTTAGTGTTTTCGTTAATAGTTAGTTAGTCAAAATTCTATGCAAAGATACAACATTTTTTTAAACTACCAAATTTTTTTACAAGTTTTTTTTAAATTACTTGATATTTAACTTAGTATTTAACTTAATCTTTATCCTTATATTTATATTTAAGAGTATTAAATACCCTTTAAATACCCTTAAAAATAATGTGTTAATCTTGCTACTTGACCGCTTTCTTTATCGTGTATAAAAGCTTCGCAAGCTTTTGAAGCTCCACAAAAACCTTTTCTTGCGTGCCAACTGTCCGAAGAAGAAGGGCTCCTCATATATTCAACAGTTACACCTATAAAATCTTTTGCGTCTAGCCATTTGTGTTTTACTTTATGATGTATATGGTGTAAATACCAATATCTAAATTTAGTTTCGCTCCACATTTTAGGCCTTTCTTGTGCCATTAAAAGTGGCAATTTATCCATTTTAGCACCATCTCCATGTTCTAATCCTATCAGATTCTGACCATATTGATAATATTTTCTATGAGATACACTTATATCAAAACAAACATCTTCCGCTTTTCTAAACCAAGATTTTAAAGTATGTGCCAAATGAAACCCACTTTGATAATCGTGATTGCTCATAGAGTGTAAAACATCAACAGGGGCTATGTCTCTTAGCATTTCTATAACCTTAACATATAGCATTAAAGCAATCTCATAATGCTCCCACCATTTACCATCAGTATCTTGATGCGTTCCTTTTGTAGTAGTGTTATAAACATTATCTATATGTAAAACATCATTACCAATGCAAAATAAAATTTTATCTACATCAAACCCTTTAGATTTTTGTATAAGACCCTGAACCCCCTCTAAAACCCTCATAACAGCAGTTTCACAGTCATAATGCTCTCCTGTTTCTAGTTCATTAGAGTATTTACCTATATGTATGTCAGATGGATTTATAACTAATAAATGTTTACCTTTTTTTCTTGTGATAGGTTTATACTCAGGAGAGTATCCTTCTATAAATTTATTTACATTGTCAAATATTTGTTTTTCATCTAAACCATAATCTTCTTTAGTTACTATAGAAAACCTGTATTCTCCACTAGCAGACTGCCAATGCTTTACAGAAACAACTTCTTTTTTATCTATACCTCTCTCTAGTAAATGTTGGTCTAAAGCTGTATTGTCATTTATATTTTCTAATGATTTAGCTCTATGTTTATATATAAGATTTTCCTCATCTTGACTCAATCTTAATCTTCTTCCGTATTTTTTCATACTCAAATTTAGTAAAATAAGAACTTTATAAAAAAAAAGAGTGAGAAGTTATTAACTCCCCACTCTTAACTACTAACTATCCAACTCTGAAAACACACAAAGAAGGACTACAAATGTAATAAATTATTTTTAAAAACAATTATTATTTCTTTGATTTTGCTGCGTCAGCAATACCCTGACCTAAAACAAGTGCCATTACAGAGTATAATATTTGTTCAGTTTGAACAGGGTCTAAACCAAAGGTTTCGTGTAAAAATGTTACGACTACACCAATTACTGTATACCAAAACTTTTTTGATTTTAACATTTGTCCAATTAAGAAGTTCTCTAAAAATTTTTTCATTTTGTTTAATTTTGATTAATAATAATGCCAAATTACATTTGGGCTTTTGTTTTTGTCTGTGTCGCAATGTATGAAATTTTTACCAATTCCTATGCGATTTATACCTACTTTTAAAAGAGAGTTTATTATTTTATATCTAGTAGAACTATCTTTAATTGCTATATCACAAGCATTACAAGGTATATTCATATGTGATGAGGTTATAGAGCCTCCAACAGCAGTATTATGCTTAGGAGTTCTATATCCTGATGTTATTTTAAATGGAGTGTTAGCTAACTCTCTAGCTTCGTCTAACTTACGAACAAAGTCCATATCCATATTTTGACCTGAATCAGAATCGTCAGGACTGTCAAACTCATTTAAAGAAAAATATTTTATCTCTCTAATATGAGGCTTGTTTCTATCAAAATCATAGTAATGTTTACTATGACCTTCCCTGCCCTCTATATTTTTTTTTGTAGCCATTTTGACTTTTTGAGGCATTTTTTGAGTGAACGCCCTTTCTTTTTTTATTGGATTTTGACCTAAAAACAAAAGTATTTTTAGCCATTTTTTTATTTTTTTGAAAGTTTGTAGAATTTATAAATAGTGAAACATATAGCTAATATGGTAGAAATAAAAAGAAGTATTTCATTACACTCTGCTAAACTCAAACCCAACACACCCCCATTTGCAATCAAAACCTCAGTTGTATCTTTCATATTGTTTTTCATTATTAAATTATTTTTCATATCCTACTCTTAAGGCAGCATTAACATATGCTGTTGAGCCTGCAGTTCCTGTTATACCCTTAACCATTATAAATAAATGAGCCCCTGAAGGAATGTCTGTAGTAGTAAAGTCTGTAGAGGCTAAAGCATAAGTTACAACTTTATTATCACTAGAAAGTCCTGTACACACCTTTTCAACTAAAACAACAGGATAAGCTGTGGTTGCTGTGTCAGAAGGAGAATAATAAACCAAAGCAACTGTAAAGTTTTCTGCATTACTATTTGAGATTTGTATTTGAGCTGTCTTTACTAGAGCGGCTTGATTTACAAAACAACCAATTCTAAAAAATCTTTTTTGCATAACAGTTGTTCCTGAACTAATCGTAGCACTACCATAATCTTGATTTAATTCGTAGGGACTTTGACCATAAATTAAAGGCTCAGCATATTGATAGTTTTCAATCAACGAGCAATAACCTGAAAAATTATAAGTTTCAGCCTTAATATTTGATTTTAAAGTCCACTCTAAACTACCATCGTCTAATCCGGGAGTTCCATTACCTTTAGTAAGTATAGTATTGTTTTGAGCAGTTTCAAATCCTTTTGGATTATGTCTGTTAGCGTCTTGAAGGTTTTTATGTTCGTTTAGTGCCATTAATTATTTATTTTAACAATTATCACAATTACAATTACACTTTCCATTGTAGTAAGGGTTTCCACAATCATAACAACCATCTACTCCTGTATAATTATATATACTATCATAAAATATCATTCCATGATTTTTATATGTATCACTCATGCTGTTAGGCTTGTTATTTTCAAATGTAGGATAATTACCATCCTCATCTTTTGAATTTAAAAAATCCATCATGTCTCTTGAAAATATCTCAGCTTTCCTATATGTATCTTGTTTAAAAGCATTATAAGTGTCTAAATTTATAATCCTTGAAAACTCGTCTATATTATGAACAACACCACTAGAAGATATATTACTCATAATATCATTTACCACCTCAAACCTTACAAACCAAGATAAACAATCTTCAAGATAATATTGCATAAACTCTTGATTATTAGCTGTTAATGTTCCTGCATCATGCTCTGATTTTAATTCTGCATAAAATTTTTCTCCCAATAAAGGTCTAATGTGAGCAAGCTCTGCCAAAACAATAGTGTTTTCAGAAACTAAAGAAGGGTCTGTATTTTTATTAGTAAAAGTTTTATCAATTACCTCTCCCGCTGTAACTAAGGTTTTATATTGTCTAGTGTTCGCCATATCCTATTGTTCTACTGTTATTTGTTCTTCTTCATCAACCTCCCCATCTCCATCATCATCTCTTTGCGTAACTATGATTTCTCTATCCGCAACAAACATATCTCCATCTTCTAACATTGGTAAATCTTCATCTATCAATGCTCTTTGTTCGTTTATAGTAAGAACCTCTCTAATATCTACATCATTTGAATAAGAAATTGGCGGTTCATAATGTATCTTTAAATCTTTAGGCTCATAACCCATCTCGTTATAAAGTACAGTTCTTATTCCATTTAGTATTAATTCAGATGTGTCTCTTATTACTGTTGTCATTACAAGGTCATAAGCTATTCTTATCTCGCTACCTGTATTATTCATTTTACCCGAACTCACAATTCCTGAAAGTGAAGGCTGCCATCTATTAGCAGTTATAATGTTTTGGTCAGTTATTTTTTGCAAATCTATCCAACTTCCCTCTTGGTCGTCTTTTATAACTTGTACATTAGCAGGAGATGTGTCTCCATTTTTTACTATAAATAATATCTTTCCATTATTACCCTCTCCTACAAATTTCTTTTGAGCTTCACGAACCATTTTTTGAGCTTCTTCTTCTCCCATATCTCCGCTTATTTCAACAATAGCAGAAGGCTGAAAGCCATTTAAGAACTTAGTGTGATTCCACTTTCCTATCTCATAATCAACACAGATATGCTCTAGTGCAGCAACATAGTCAGGAAGTCCGTAAAAATTAAATGTAGGCTCGTAATCTTTAAAGTGTATTACGAATTTATTGTGTGCTACTCTAGGATATATAGGTAGTCTTTTTATTTTTTTGTCTTGATTCCAATATTTACACCAATCAGGGTTTACATAAACCTCTTTTTTGGTCTTGCTCATTCTAACTGTAGTGGCATCTAAATGATAAATATTTACACCCCCATCATAAATAACACACTCCATATATGCGTTACCAAAAGTATAATAGTCGTCTGCTAGTTTTTTGAAAACATCTCTTAAAGACTCATGGTCAGCGTTTACATCTTCTATAAACTTTCTTAAGCTTTCATCCTCACAAACAAATTTAGCCCCGCTTGTAAATACAGTTTTTTGAGCCAAAACACTTCTGTGTGTAGAAGATTTTCTTTTAAGCTCTGCTAAATACTGAGGAAAGAGGTTGTCATCTCCAAAAGGAACCCAATCGTTAGGAAGGTTTTTGATGTTTTTAACCTCTTTTATACTAGGAGGTACTGTTAAATCAAAAACGCCAAACTCAAAAGTATTATTTTTCTTCTGAGTCTTTCTTTTTACTTGGCTTTGCTTTTGGTTTTTTGATAGTGTCTTTTTCATTAGATTTGTATGTTTTATCTATAAAATCAGTCATTTTTAATACTTCGTAAGCGTATGCTAACTGTTCTTGACTTAAGTCCTCTCTAAAATCCACATGCTTGCCTCCGTTTGCCGAATTTATAACACCCTTTGCCTTGCTGTTTTTTTTATAATTTGCCATTGTTAAATATATATTAATCAAATTTACACTTTTTTCGTTACCGCAGTCGCACATTTTTAAAAAGATATTAATAAGGAAGTGTTATTAACTAACACCCCCTTATAATAAATTATTATTACCTACTACGAAGTAGTAAGACCCAAAGCATCTCCATCTAAAGTTATAGTACCCGCATACTGTCTAGGAGTTTCATATTGTGTAGCTGTAATATTTACAGTAACACCTATTTCGTCTCCATAAGCAGCACCTGTACCTCCTTCAACCGAAGTTAAAGTAGCGTACTGCTGAGTTCTAAACGCTTTGTCCGCATTTGCTTTAGTGTGTGAAACACCGATTACCTTGTTACTTGCAAAAGTTCCTGAAGGAGCTGTGCTTCCTGATGTAGCGTCATTATTATCTATAACTAACACCATTAAACATTTTCCTGTAAACTCATTGATTCTATCAAACTGCAACTTAGTCATTCCCGGTACGAAAAAAGAAAGAGAGCACTCATAAGTAGTACAATCTTTTCCTTCTGCAGAACCATTAACACTTAAAGATGATGATTCAATTCTACTTTCAAAAACTCCCCATGCTGATGCTGCAGAACTTGTTAGTATAGTATCAATCTCATGATTTGCGTCATCCCAAGTAACAGTGTCGTTTTCAGTCCAAACTCTAATTGCAACTAGGCGTGTTCCCCCTACTGCTTGTAAATCTGAACAATTTATTGCTAATCCATCTGCTATTGCCATATTATTTTATTTTTTTAAGATTAATTATTAGTTTGTAGTAGCCTCATTAGTTCCTGCAGAACCTGAAAAAACACTTAATGTACCTGTGTATTCTCTAAGATTCTCCCATTGGTTGCAAGAAAGAGTTACTGTAAACCCATTCTCATCATTATAAGCTGCACCTGAATTACCTTCTAACGCACTCATACTAACATAAGTTTGATTACGAATTGCATCAGCCTCATTGCTATACTTTTGGCTCACACCCATAACATAAATTTTACCATTGTTTCCAACCGCCAAAACCATCATACAAGTATCCATAAACGCCTGTAATCTTGCACTTTTTTCAGACTGCATTCTTGGCATCATAAAAGAAAGACTACACTCATATCTAGTAGAGCCATTTTCTCGTGAGCCTGAAACAGTAAGAGCAGGGTTTTGATTAGTGAACTCATAACCATACCAAGTAGCTGTTGAGCCTCCTGTATCTTTAATGCTAGATATTGCATGTGCAGTAGCACTATTAGTATAAGTAATACTATCTCCTGAAGCCCAAGTTCTAACATATATTTGCTTTATCCCTCCTGATGCTTGTAAATCATCACAAGTTATATTTATCCCTTTTGTTATTGCCATTATTTATTGTTTTTAAAAATTAATAAAAGTATTTAGGGAGAGATTACTCCCTCCCTATTTACTATTAACTATTACCCTATCAAAGTAGCACCATTAACTAAAGTGTTCCAACCATATTGGAAGCCCATAGTGAATCCTGCTCTTATATACATATTCTCTGATACTTCATCATAGAACATTTTAAGCTCATTCTCAGGTCTTGCTACATCTGTACCAATAAATAAGTTAGCTTTTGCTGTATAAACAACACCATTTGTTGTTTGAGTAGTTGTTGTTGCACCTGCTTGAGTAAACGCTGCAGATGGGTCAATTCCTGTTCCTGTTGCTGCTAAAGCTAAAGCTACATCCCACTCATACATAGGAACAACTTCAATTCCTTTGTAGAATAATCTTTCTTTACCAACCTGTGCCTCAGAGTGTCCGTAATCAACTGCTCCTGCTACTGCTACTGCAGTTAAACAGTTATACCAAGCGTTATATACATTTGGTGTAACAAACATTCTTTTTTCTGATGCAGGTACTTGTTGTAATTCAGATGGTGCAGTATTAAATACATTATCTAATAACAAGATAACATCTGCATTGCTGATTAACCCTCCTACTGTTGCATAAGAAGCTGTTGCCGCTGCTAAAGTTAATCCTCCTGTTACAGGAGTCATGTTAGCACTTGACCCATCTTGGAAAGCAGTTCCTGCTGATAGGGCGTGGAATAATCCATTACCCATTGATTGATAAGAACAATCAGCAGAACCTGCTGAAATAGTTTCTTCTCCAAACCACATATTTCTAACCATATCGTTAGCAACACCTGCTCTTACTCTGTTAATGATTACTTCTGCTAATTGTGTTCCTGTTAAGTCAGGCATGTTGATTCCGTTTTTGTAAGACTCTACAATAACTTCATCATGAAATTCTTCCCAACATTGAGTTTGTTTTACAGACACATTATGTGCGTGTAATACTTTTTGTGTTAGAGTGAAACCTGCAGGGTCGCAACTATTAGTTGCTCCACACCCTGAGTGTTTTGCTGTGATACCCCTTAAAGAAGGAGCCATTGTTATGTTTTGCTTATATTTTACTGAAGGATAGATAGTATAATTTCTCATAATATCATCTGAAGTAAACATAGGCTCTAATAAAATTTTACTAGCATAAGTTCCCTTATAAAGCGAACCTAATCCGTTTAATGCTACATTTGCCATTTTTTTTTCTTTTTAAGTTTATATTAATTATTATGATTCATTTTAGCTACTAATCCGTTCCAAAACGCATCTTCTTTATTTTCTACCTCATTTTTTACTACTGCAGGGTCGCCTTCTGTAGAAATGCCCGTCCCTTTTGCTTCTGCTTTACTTAACAAAGCACTTAGTCTTTCTACTTCTTCAGTAAGAGTAACTTTTTCTCCTTCTAATTCAGCAATAGACCCATTAAGCTTAATAGCTTCAGCTTCAAAATCTGAGAACTTGTTTAAAATTTCAGCTTCATCTGCTATAGTTATTTCGCTAACTTCTTTTGATTCAACAGCTTCGTTGTCAGATGATTCACTTTTTACTCTTGCGATAATATCTTCAACTTTACCATTAAACCAAGCTTTTAACTCATCAGTCATTTTTTTACTTTTTAAATTAACACTTAGTTTATTAGATATTTCCTCGCTTGTAATATTTTTAAACTTAGAAACATCATATTTGGCTGCTACTTTTATAGCATCCGAGATAGAATCTACGAAGCCTAGCTCGTATGCTTCTTCAGCATTTAACCAAGTTTCCTCATCCATCATTTCTTCTACCTTACTATAAGGTAAGTTTGTCTTTTTAACATATATATCAGCAATCTCTCCACTAATCTTATCTAAAAGCTTTGCTGTTTTTTTCATTTCTTTAGCCTCTCCCATTGCTCCACCCCAAGCGTTGTGAATCATAAATAAAGAGTTTTCAGCCATAACCACAGTATCTGCAGCTAAAGCAATAACACTACCCATGCTTGCGGCTATACCTTCAATATAAACTGTAGTTCGTGCAGTTCTTTTTTTAATTACATTATAAATAGCCATTCCATCAAAAACATCCCCACCTACACAGTTAATATGTATGTTTAGAGCAGCGTTTTTAAAAGGCTTAATTTCATCAATAAATGATTGTGCGTTTAGTCCGTAAGCACCTATCTCATCAAATATATAAATATCAGCTATACCATCTGATGCTTTTCCACTTATGTTGTACCAATTTTTCTTCATAAGTGCAAAAATATATTTTAGATATTTAACTTTTGCGAAGTTTTAGGAATAAATTTTAGTAAGTTATGTTAAATGAAGCTTCTATCTTCTTTCTTTCTTTATAAACTATGGTTTGAGCTTGTCTTTCTGATATGTGATATTTAATAGATAAGTCCATAAAAGTATGAGTTCTATTTCCCTGATTAAACTTTAAAATACTTTCAAAATCATATATTATCATATAGTTTCTTAAAGCTTTAGGGTTTATAATTCCTTTTTCAATTAAGTGTCTAATTGTATCCTTTGAAGTGGCTTCTCCAAATCTTAATGTAACTTCTTGATTTAATATTTCTAAATACTCCTCCACAACCTCAATGTCGTTTTGTCTTTTAGCCATATTATTTCTTAGATTTATTTTTTTTAGATTTTGCTTTTACTATTTTTTTTGGTGCTTTTAATTCTTCTTCCTCTTTTTGTTTTTGCTTTGCATCATTTATTTGCTGAGATATTAAATCAGCAACACCATGATAAAACTTAACAACCCCGTCTCTACAACCTTTACATGTTTTACTTTGTCTTATATTAGGAAAGTGCCTGTGCCACATCCTAAAAAAATAATCAAGAGCACGACCATTATACATGTTTTTCCCATTCATGTCATTGAGATTGACTTTTTGTTGCGTTACGATTTCATTTTTTTCTTCTTCTGTTAATTTAGATAAGATTACATCAAATTGATTTTGCATATTATAAAGTTTAGTTATTACTCTTTCCACTTACCTTCAGGACACTCTCCGTAAAACTCTTTAGTAAGAGAAGCTTTAGCGTCTATGAAACAAGAACACTTTCCGCATCTTGCTCCTTTTGTCCATTTAGGTCTTTTTAACATTAAAAAGTTTCTGTAAAAGTCGCAATTTTTACACACATTTAATCTATCTTCTTTTATTTTTTTATCAACAAACATTTGTTTAATTTTTTAGGTTATTAAAATGACGCATTTGCTTGGATAACACTAACTGTTGATTGGCTTTCTGTTATATCAGATTCTACCACAACAACTTTCTTTTGTCTTTCCATTGCGTCTCTCATTTGTAATTGGTTTTGTGCAGCAAATTCAGAGTTAGTAAACTGAGGAGATGTTAATAAACCTCCATCTGCAAACCTTACTCCACCTCCCGCTTCGTTCATAGCTGAAAGTTGGTTTCTAAACATAGCTGTACTTTTTCTATTTATAACAGCCTCTCCACCTTCTAGCTCTACCACTCTACCGCCTGCAGAGAACTTTTCGCCCCCTTGAGCGTGAGATTTACCATACACCATTCCTCCTTTAGCATATTTATCATCAGAAGAAATAATACCTCCATCTTCAAATTTCATCTTCATTATTTTTCTTATAAAAGCGTAAGCTGCTATTGCTTTTAATATACCAAGCGGCCCCGAAAACGCACTTAAAATTGTAGATATGGCTTTAGGTATAATACTTGATATTGTAGCTATTGTATTGGCTAATATAGAGCCTGTAGAAAGATTTTCACTAGCAGCCTCTCCTATGTTAGATGTTGTTTGAAGCTGTGTTAATGCTATATCTGTTTTCTTTAGGGCTATTTTTTTGATTAATCCTAACTCAAACAGCTGCTCTTGTATTAGCATAGCCTTCTCAATCCCTTGTGCTATTTTAGAAATTAAAATACCCGCTTCTTTAACTTTATTTAACTTCTCATTATCTCCTGCTAAATCTTGAAGCCCTGAACCAATACCACCCATAGCCTTTAATTGGTCTTTAAACATCTTCATTTGTAATTCATGTTGAGCTTGTTTGTTTTTAGATATATCTGTATCTATACCAATAATTTTTTGCCCATAACTATTATAAAGATTAAGCTTGGTGTTTAAGAACTCAGCCTCTTGCTGTAAAAGAAGTGCCTGACCATCATGTGTTAATTTACCTCTAACAGTATTTTCTTCTATTGTTTTTTGCTTAAGCTTATTGAACTTTTCCTGCTCTAGTTCCATTTGCCTTTTAAAGGTGTTTTGATTTTCAGCTATAGTAGCATCTGCTATTTGAGTTTCAAGGTCTAGCTTTCTTTTTTTCTGACCTAAATTTAATTTTTCTAAAGCGTTTAATTCATCTAGTTCTTGCTGAAGCATAGCCTTTCTTGTTGCAGCTAATGCAATTTGATATTCTTCTTGACTTGCCCCCGCCTCATCATACTTCTGCTTTACAACTAAAAGAGCTTCTTTTGTTAATGTTTCCCAATCTGTAACAGCTATAGGGTCGGGGCCTCCATCGCCACCTGTTGTACCTCCTGTTGTGGTACCACCCCTTATTAAAATTTCATTAAGGTCAAGACCATAATCAGACGCAAAAATTTCTAATGTTTCTGATAAGTCTGCCTGACTCTCTCCGCTAATATCTGCATCTTTTAACAACTTGTCAAACATTCTTTTTACAAAATCTTCAGGGCGTTCATCCTCCATTCGTTTCATCCCTTTAACCTGTTTGCTCATTATATTTACATACCTTTCCCAATCTTGTTGTGTAATTGTTGTATTTTGTAGGGTTTCCCAATCTCTATTTACAGGAAGGTCTCCTAATGTTTCTGTATCAGGGTACAGACTAACATTATTTGATTTCCATACTTTTGACTTATCCATCATGGCAGCTATAAGTTCCTCATTAGTTGCATACCTGTAATAATCACTACCTTCAGGAGGTAAGTACATATAAGGGGTGCCTACTCCTTGCCCTTGTTCGTCATAAGAAAAATATTGAGGAATACCTCCTGCGCTTATTTGTCCTTGTGTACCAAGCCTTCCTTTTTCAATCCACTCATCTGTTATATAAGTCTTTCCAATTTCTTTTCTAAGCTGAGAAAGAGTAATCCTTGCATTAGCCGCCTCATCAGTAATAGTCTCCATTCTTCTTTTAAATGCGTCAGCTATACTTTGCTCCATCATTGCCTTAGTAAGATTTTGCATAGCAATCGTTAAGTCGTCTATAGATGTTTTTTCATCTATTAGGGCTTGGTCATTATCTTCTAAATCTTGATTAAGGGCTCTAATTAAAACAGCGGCTTGCCCCTTAAGGCTGTTATATTGTTTTTGATTTACAGCATTATCATCTAAAAGTTTTCCTTCATCATCAGTTAGTTCATTCATTTGCTCTTTAAGACTGATAAGTCTTTCAAATTCAAGAGATGTTTTTGCAGTTTCTTTTAAAGTATCACGATATGTTTCGTGTAATTTTCTTTGAGATTCAGTAAGTCCGTCTGTTTCTTCAGTCAAATCTTCGGTTTCGTCTCCCCAAACTCCAAAAAAGTTTAATATTTCAGGAGCAAAAGCGACCAACATTCCAATACCTGTAGAGCTTAATAATGATTTTATACTAAGCTTTAAAGCGTTTACAGCCCCTGTTAAAGTAATAGTTGAAGCGGTAAGAGTTGCATTTGTTTTATATAATAAAACCTTTGCTATTCTAAGGGCTCTAGTTCCTTTTGTTGCTGCTAAAACCCCTAATTTATAAAGACCTACTATTCTTATTAATTTACCTAAAAACTTAATAGTGGTTGTTATTGTTTTGCTGTTTTCAGCTAGCATGTTAAAAAATCCTGCTGCCTTTTCTATTCCACTTTGCATTCCCTCAGCAAAGTCTTTCATTACTGATATAGACACACCCTGTAATGCAGATTTTAATTTAAGAAAAGCACCTTGTAGCGTGTCCCCCACTATATCTGCCATTCTAGCTCCCTCTCCATTAGCATCTTCTAGTTCGTTTCTTAAAGCTAGCGTTCCATCTGCTGTTGTAAGCATTTGCTCAAAAGCTGCTGCCTGTCTTAAATCAACAACCTCCATAATATCTGCCATACTACCACCTTCAGCCACAAACTTTTTCATAGCAGGAACTAAGTCGTCTAAAGAGTGAATTGTACTTCCAAATGACTTTGAAAGTTCAGACGAAGGGTCTTGCATTTTAAGTAAAATATTTCTTAAAGATGTACCTGCAATAGAAGCCTCAATACCTGAGTCAGAAAGCTTAGACATTATAGCTGCTGTATCTTCAATAGAGAATCCTGCTGCTTTTGCAATCGGAGCAACTTTTGTCATACCCGTTTGCCATTTTTCTATATCCATAGCAGAGCTACTAAACGAAACCGCCATAACATCTACAACTCTTTCAGTTTCAGAAGCGTCTAAACCAAAACCTCTTACTGCTGCACCCGCAACTTGTGCTGCTCTTGCTAGGTCTGTACCTGTAGCTGTTGCTAAGTCAAGAGTTGGCTTTACAGCGTCTTGTATTTCTTTTGCAGTAAAACCTAATTTAGAGTATGCTAATTGAAGTTGTCCAACTTGTTCTGCGGTAAAGAATGTTGTTCTACCTAACTCCTCTGCTGTTGCAGTTAAAGCCTTAAACTCCTCATCAGTAGCTCCCGAAACAGCAAGAACCTTAGCCATTGTAAATTCAAACTCAGTAAATGTAGCAATCGTTCTGCTTACAGCCCCCGATACTGTTCTAAAAGCCCCTACTACCAAAGTTATTGCACCTGCAGCCTTTAAAAAAGATTTTGTAAGACTTCCTGTAGCCTTGTTCGCTTTTGCTGTGCTTTTTGTTCCATCTACTAAGGCTTTTTTGTTTTCTCTTAAAGCTTTAGATTGGCTTTTTATAGCTTTTTCGTTTTTTGTATATTGTTGTGCCTGTTCTCGTGTTGTTTTACCTGAAGCTTTAGTTTCTTTCTCTATATTTCTTTGTTCTTTCCTTAACTCCTTTAGGCTATTCTTTAAATCTGTAATCTTTTTTACATTCTTAATCTGAACATCTATTGCTATATTTTTTGCCATGTCTTTTTTATCCTATTGTTATTGTAAGTTCTTCTTTTAATAATGCTTTTTTTACAGCATCTTCAATCTCTGCTACTACCCCCTCTTTAATTCTATCCTGTATGTTACTTTGCCTAACTTTATGTGCAGCAATATCTATAAAGAAATATCTTTTATTTCCATAAGGAGGAACATTCATGTCTCCTGTCCTTGTAAAATAATTGTTTTCTAGGTTATGCTTTACTTTTTGCACAAAATTTGCTCTTTCGTGATTACTACTAAATGTTAGCATACCTCTACCCTCTTTCTCATAAACCCACTCAAGTATAGCATTATAACTAGCGTTTACACCTGATTTTTTACCATCATTAACAAGCCACATATATGGAGTGTTATTAGTTATCAAAAGAGATATAGTGTCAGAGCCAATTTTTATTATATCTCTAAAGCCTTTATATAAAGTTCCTGAAGCAATATGCTGCTGATGGTCTAATTCTTTTTGAAGCTGACTTATTATATAAGGAGCTTCTTTTTTTAAGGCATCTTTTATGAATTTATATTGGTCAGCCATCTTATTCTAATGTTATATTAGGGTCTCCATCTTCAGGCTCTATGCCTGCTTCTTCATTTCTTCTTAATACTTTACACATACCTAAATTTTCTATGTTTGCAACTACAATAATTTTTGCTGTTTCTTTTTGTTTTATACTTATAGAAGATATTTGTATGTTAGAAGTATCTGTAGAGGTAGAAAAATCAAAAAACACTATGTCGTTAGTCGTTTCTGCTGTAAAATTAAAAACCACTTCGTATGAGCTAGCAGATATTACCTGTACTTGCTCTGTAGTTGATAAGGCATTGGTAGCGTTTTCATTAGCATAATAAAAAGTCTTGAAAGCCATTCTTCCTACATTAGTAGAAGGATGCAGCTTCATTCTTACCTCATAATTATATCCCACAACCAAACCTGACAGTTTTTGGTACATTCCTGAGTGGCTAGGAAGAAGCTCTCCAATAGCAGCTGACATTGTAAGAGAGTTGGTTGTTGTTCGTGGCGATATTATATCTTCATATATAACACCACTTGTATGAAATCTATACCAAGTATTAACACTTTCAGGGGGTGCCACAGACATAGCCTGCCCCGCATAATCGTCATGTGATGTAGCTGTGTCAGTTGAACCTGTCAAAGTCCCAAGTATAAAAGACTCTCCGTAAGCCAAGTAATCTCCTGAATACACATCAATATCCATAAAAACATCTAATCCTGCTTTTATAGCTTGTCCCTCACTATTTATACTATTTAATCGTCTTGTCATAATTTAAAAATTACCGCCTGCTGCTGCAGGATAAACACCCACTTCTTCCCAAAGTATAAGTTCAACTTTTGTTGATTGATTTTTACCGGGCTGAAAATCAATAATTCTATTTATTCTATAGTAATAACCATCTATATAAACTAATCTTCTTAAGTTTAAGCTTACTATATCACTCATATTAAGGTTTATATGAATTTGTTTTATCCTACTATCTTTTTTTAACATCTCTATCATAACTTGGTAATATGTTTGATAAAGACCTTTTACATATTGCAACATATAATTTGAATTAGGACTAAGATGGTTGTATTGACCTAATCTAGGAGAAGCAAAAACTAAAACAGGCGGCGTTTCACTAGGATTACCTGCACCTGCATTATTATAAGGCCTCCTGTCGTCATAAGAAGTAGCTCGGCATAGCGAAGCGTAATATGTTGCAATATTTCCTGATGTGTCTAATTCAGGAATACCTGATGTAAGCCACCTTTCTGATGTTCCCCAAGTTTGTATTCTAGTTTTCCATTGCATAACATCAGTACCCATAGGACGCCTTTCATAACCCTCCTTTACATAATTTAAAAGAGAAGGTTGAAAATTATTTCCTTTTGGAGGCCTACATCCGCTGCAACTTGTTGGTAAAGTAGGAGGAGATGTATCGCATTCTCCCCATAGAACCGCTGAGGTTGGAACCCACGCACAAGCACCTGCAGAACAAACCGCACTTCCACCAATCATTCCATCATGACTATTGTATGTGCTAGAAAAGAAAGGGTTTTCAAAATTAGTAACACCTTTTTTAGCATCTCCACCAACAATTTCTTTGTGAGGGTACTCATCAGGAATACCATCCCAATATCTTCTTCCTCTATCGGCAACTTTTTTGTTATTGCTATCTTCTTTAAATTTAAAGATAAGCTCGTTTGTTAAAGTAGTTTCTAAAAATTTATCTTCTATGTTTTTTGTATAATCAACCTTTGATGTCCAATCTAAAGCTGTGTTTTGATTTTCAAAAAAATCTGTTATACCTGCATCTGCCCTGTCGTCTCCTGCATAATAAAAAGGCTCTAAAGTAACTATTTTTGAGTCTACATCTGTATCAGCATAAAGATTAAAAGCTTGAATAACTCCCTTTAAAAAACCTAACTGTGTTTGTTCATTGTCTATAACATGCTTAAGGTCGTATTCTTGCTGCCAAGCCGCTTCTTCAGCAGAAAACCTAATGTCTACAGACCCTGTAGCGTCTGAACTAGCACTAGAAACAGTATAAGCTTGTGGGTTTCCACCCCAAACTGTCATGCTTATTCCAATATCTTGAGTTCCCGAATTGGTATGGGAAATCTTAGCCTTTATACGAAACCTTATTTTATCTCCTTTGTTAAAATACCTTTGTTCAACCTCTATATCTTCAAAGGTTCCCATGTAGTCAGAGGGGTTGCTAATAGCGTTAGGGCAAGTTAATGCTGTGTTTGACGGGATAGCTCCCTCTACGCTAGCAAGGGTTTTGTAATGTGAGGGATTACCAACTGTTCTTACCTCAAAAAGTAATTGCACATAGTGAACTTTCATTGATTGACCGGCAGCCCCTGCATAACAGATTTCATTTATGTTTACCCCTATGTTTGTGGTGTTAATATCATAAAAACCTGCTTCTGGAATTGTATATATTCCGCTACTCCAACCCGAATTATCGTAATAGTTACGAGGAACATAATTACCCTCGTTATCCCATTTTACAGTCCAAGCAGGCCAAGCAGCTTGATTTTGAGTGTAATTAGAGTATGTATTAGAAACATCTATTATTTTACCCGGAGTTAGAGCGGTTCCCCCTGCATCAAATCCCCCACCTATACTATACTCAGCTAATCTATCCTCTGAGTTGTTATAGGTAAAGTTAGGCAAAATCATAATAAACTTTTTAAACATAGCTGTCTCAATAAAAGTAGATGAAAGCTTATATCCTAATTGTTTAAATATTTGATGTATAATATCATATATAAATATTCCCGGCCTCCAATCTACAGTTGGCGTTGGATTTCCATATGAATTTCCGCTATTGTTAAAACCAAAACAACCTGTATATGCTGCTCCCCATCCATTGGCCTCGTCTGCATTTTTTAATAATTGTTGCGTAGCACAAGTTCCGCTTTCGTTTCTTTCTCCGTATCCCACATTAGGATATACAACGGGAAGGGTATTAGTAACTGTGGCTTGATTGTAAGGTGTTTTGTTTTGAGCATCATCAACTTCAAAAGAATCTATAATAGCAGCGTAAGTTAAGGGTAAACCTTTTCCTGTATTAGCCCCCTTTCCATTTAGATTATCCCAACCACTTCCTGCTGCTCCTTGAACTATCTCTCCCGTTGATGGGTCTATACTATCTGCAACAGCTAAATCTTTTAAAAGCCTGTTTTCTAAAGAAAAAGCCCAATCAGAATTATTGCCATAAAAAACGCAAGAATAATATTGGGGAGTATCAGTATTTCCTACTGCTGTAATTTCTAGCTTTCCTGATATAGAATATAAATCATCTATATTTATAACGCAATCTTTTTTTGCAGTTATAGGGTTCTGTAAAGATGCCTCTCCTGCATTATAACGACCCACCACAACACCATCTTGATAAATTCCTTTAAGAATTCTATTATTGTTTTTTGTAGCGGGAATGTTAAATGTCTTACTATATGTTCCTGTTCTTGAGTCTAAATTTCTTACATCTGCTATAGAAAAGTTTAAAGATAAAGGGAAATCTTCTGATTTTCCTACATCTAAATCTCCTATATAACTTCTATATCTTTCTATGGCTTGTCTTTGTACCAACCAAAAAGTCGCTGTGCCTGATGCTGTAGCATGTGCAAAAGCTCTAACACCTGAGTTTGAACTAGCTGTAAAAGCACTTCCTGTAAATGTTCCATTAGCACTACCCCTAGCGTTTGAGGGCAAATCAACTGTTCCGTCTTGCAAAGAAGTAGAGAACCCTATAGTTCCTGAACCTGAATAATCAGAAATTTGAACCTTAAGCTCGTACTGATGACCTATAGATAGTGGCCCCGAAATAGGATAAACAGTTGAAGTAGCTGCCGCAGTATTAAATTTAAGGGTTTGCTTGTCTACTATTGTTGCATCTCCTCCAAAAGGAGCGAGCTGTTGAACATTCTGCATATTAATAAGGTTTTCTGCATATCCTGTGCTATTTTTCCTATATTTATAATCTACTAATTTTATCGTAATCATAGTTAGTTTCTTTGGGTAGTTGTTTTATAAGAAGGAGTGTATTGTATATTAAATGAAACCAACCCTTGTTCTTCGTCTACTGTTACTACCTCTGAATTAGTTATTACAACGGGCTTATAAATCTTGCCTACAGGCCTCATAGTGTCATTAAATAAATTAGTAGTATAAGCGAATGTATCCTTATATTCAGGCATTACCGTACTATCTTCTGCCGAATCCTCTACCCAAACATTTGGAGATGTTATTAACTCAGAAAGCCATTTAGAAACATTCTTGTTCATAGGCTCTGTATATACCGAGTTGTTTTCTTGAACATCAACAGAAGTAACCTCTAACCCACCTTTATAAGTGTCATAACCTCTAGTCGTTTGACTGATATAGTCTTTAATTGTAAAAGCGTCAGAATTATTACTTTGATTATATCTTTTATTTGCTTGTTGGCTTCTTGATAAAGTTCTTTGAACAGAAACAGACTCCAAAGTATTTCTTTTTGCTGTATAAGTGTCTATTCCTCCAACGCTGTTTAGCCAATAAAACTTAACAAAAGGGAAAGCTTTAGGCTCTTGCTCATCATCTATAAAATACCAATAAACACTAGACTTTCTATTTTGTACCCAAGTGTTTGTAGGGGCACTCCCTGTGTTATGAAACCAAACGCTTCTTACATAAACATAATAATGTGTACAAGTTTTTGTAGCGTGGTTTATAGGAGAGAATTGAGTTCCTGTGTATGGATAAGTAGCGTTTTGAGGAGGATAGGCATGGTCGTCAATATAAGCGGCTCCAACATTTTGAATAGCAGGGTTGTTTTGATATTGAGCGAATTGAGTATCACTTGTCCCTGTATATGTTTCTCCATTTATATCTGTAGCAGAATTATATACAAATGTGTTTGATAAATCTGATTGTATTCTCTCTCCTATATTTGTAGGGTCGTTGTTTACAGGATAAGACCAAGTAGAGCCTAAAACAAAATCTTCATCTGTTCCGTCAGTATAAAAAGCCTTCCCATACACTTCATAAACATTAGAAACATCTTCATTAAAACTACCATTAAAAGTGCTTCTCACATAAAAAGACAAAAACTCTCCTTGAGAGTCTAAACGCATAGGCTTTTTATATACAGGAGTCCCAGAATCATATGTAGTTACATTAGGGCAGCGAGTTAAAGCTCTTGATTTTTTTGATTCAGTAACAGACCATTCATTTAATAAAAAATTTGAGTAAAAGTAGTTTGACTGTCTAAAATCTACAGTAGCATTTAAAGCGTGAACTGTAGGAGCGGTAGCAAGAGATGTAGTTGATGTAACTATTTGCAGATTGGAGTCTAAAACCTCAAAATCTACACGAACCACTATCCTTCTAAATTGCCCGTTACGGCTTAAATTGTAAGGGCTTACCATTTCTGTAATATTATCTTGAACTCTTGCCCCTCCATTCATACCACCAAATGTAAGAGAATTAGTAGAACCCGCTCCTATAGGGCATAAATTGTATGAGAGTTGGTCTGCTACTATTTTTTGAATATTAACTGTAAACCTTTGACTGTTAGGGACATTAGAGTCGTAATAATTTACATTAGGAAGGTCTCTTGACTTTTTAATAGTACCTATTAAATCATAATCAGTGGTACTTGCGGGTGGAGGATAATCTGTGGTAGCATACACTTTAAAAATAGCGTTTACAACATCTCCCGCTTGTTGCGGGATATATGTTTCGTTAGAGTCGGGACTTGTTGCAGTCCAAACTGCTTGATAAATCATAGGCATATTTGCCGATACTATATAATTTGCAGAAGCACCCTTTTGTTGGGTATACATATTTGTACTTTGACCTCCTGTACTAAACCATAATGGAATTTGCCCCCATGCTACTGACCCTCTTGCTGCTTGACTCATATCTTAATATATTTTATATTTTTTGTTTAAATAATCATCTATTTTTGCCATCTCATCATCTGACAGCTTTCTATCATAAATAATAACCTCGTGTAGGTTTCCTTTCATAAATCTAACATTTGTTATTGCGGGAGGAACAAGACCATCACTTTCTCTACCACAACCTATTATAAACTTCTCTTGCTCAAAAGACTTACTCATGTCAAAAGCCGCATCATAATCTGTTAAATTACTAGAAGCTGTTGCAGATTTGTAATCTACAAAAATTGATTTGTTTTGTTTTCTCAAACAACCTATATGGTATGTGCCGGGCTCTGAAGTCCCTGCAGAAGCCGTTAAGGTTGTTGTTCCATCACTAATTGAAGCTGTATAATGCCCCGTAGCACTTAATCCCATTTCAATAGAAACTCCTGTAGCTAGCTCAAAATATCCAAAAACAGATTGACTAGCGGTATTTATTTTACTTACCTCAAATATTGTAAATTCTTCAGCAGTTGGCCCCCCTGTTGTAAAGTTTTGAGCTGAAAGCAAGCTGTCCGAATCAAAAGTAAGTATAGTTTTATCTAAAAGCCCTCCATAGCTATACCTTAAAGGTTGAGAATCTGTGTTTGAGTTTGAAATAATGCTTCCCATGTTATTTCCAACAGAACTTACCTTTTTTGTTGGTATGCTAAATGTTACATTGCTATCTGCTCTAAACCAAGATGTTAAATTACTAATTTGATTTGGATAAGTAGACACAGGCGTAAAACACTTGCTAAATATTCTGTATCCAAAATTCATTCTTATTTGAAGAAGCTTATCATTAGCAACTTCTTTAACTCTTTCAACTGTAACGCCATCATCTGTTAAATTAGAAAGAACTGTTTTGCCTTCGTCAGACCCATTGTAGGCTTTAAGAAACATATCTAGCCACTCGTTAGCTAAATCTTGTAAGTTGTCCCATCTTTGCTGAATGCTTTCGTTTTGTTGTTGTGTATTGTTGTATAAATCTGAAAAATATATTGTAAAAGAATAAAATTCCCATCCGTTTCTAGGCATAATTTCAGGATATGTAGAATTTGGAGGACTAATTAAAATTGATGGGTACTGAGTGTTGTGATTATCATTAAATTCTTCTGTATAGCCAAAAAACTTATCTCCATAAGTCCATTTAGTTTTCATTGTTTCTACTATATCTGTTAATCTTATTATCGCCATATTACATTACTTTGTTTGGATTGTGTATTTTTTCTTGAACTTTGTTTTCAAATGTGTTTTTTGCTGTTATCCAACTCAAATAAGTCATAACATTATATAAATTAGTTTCTTTTACGCTATCTATTCCATTTTTGCCATCTATATCAAACACTTTCTTCTCCGCAAGCATATAAAGGCTATTTAGCCACCCAAATGGCTGTATGTATGTCTTATATAATCCGTCTGTATTCACGCCTCCTGCTCGTCTTTGTTGAGGGGAAAAGATGTAGGGAAAAGTCTCTGTAATTTTTCGCTTTGATTGGTCAAAAAAAAAGCGAACTCCCAAGCTATGTCCATTGTTATATTGCTAAATTTTTTAGCTTTTTCGGGAATAGCATCTTCATGATACACTTCGTCTTTTTTCCTACATAATATTGCCATTTGCTCAGGCAAAACATCAAATCTTCCATTTTGCATATCTTTTATGTACATATCAAGTTGCGTAGATTCAATATAGTCCCCAAAAGTCTCTCTTTTAAAAAATTCTGAAGGGAAAAAGTATTCTTCCCCTTCAAAAACAAAACTTCTGACCCCCTTGTATTTATATTCTTCAGAAAGCATTCCCATAACCTCTAAAACTTTAGCTATTTTATGGTTTTCAACAAGCTTAACTTCTTCTCTAGGTAAACCCGTAACATATGCGAATATATCTTGATTCATACTTAATAATTGCATATCATCAAGCTCTATTTTTTGTGATGAAAAAGGGTCATATTCTTCAGATGCTTCTTCATTTTTTCCTTCTTTAGCGTCATTATGGTGTTTTGAAATAATTGTTGCTAACTGACCAAAGTATTTAATAGTCATATCTTTCCAATCTACAGGAATTTTAACCTCTTGCTCTTTTCCTTGTTTATTTATGCTAATTGTTATGCTCATTTGTCTGATTTGTTAGTATTTTTTTTTGAAAATCTTCTTTTATTTTAATATCTTGTAGTATATCTGTTGTTTCTCCTATAAAATCTACTGTTCTTTCAAAAAGTTCTTCTGAAAGAATCTCAATAGTATTTGTATTTTTTTTATTTTTTACTCCTGACAAGAACCCCATACACGCATAAAGCATTAAGTTTGGAGTCATATATGCAACTTCCATTAATTTTGAGTTGCTTTTTACATATTTGTCATAAGCATTAGTATAATCTATTATATTTTCTATAATTTCGTTAAAATCAGAAAATTTTTTCTCTTGAGAATGCTCTGTTGCATGATAAACAACGCCTTGTACAAATTTTACATATTTATGTAAAATAATTTCATGCTCTTGGTTTAGGCTGCTTATCTTCATAAAGATTTTCTTATTATTTCGCAATTATATCAATTTTTTTTATATTACACTAGAAGTTTTTGGAAATCACGAAAAATATACAATTTTTGCGTTATTCCACATATTTTTATTTATAGCCATCACTAAACAATCTACCATGTCATCATGTTTTGCTGATGGAAATTTTACAAGCTGTTGTATAAACTCCTCATTCCATTTACCACTCAACAAACTTACCCTTCCACTCTCTAGTGTTGCAGAGATGTCTTGAACTCTAGCAACCTTGTCTTTTGATGGTGGTTTATCTTCTCTAACATTTAATCCTGTTTCTTTTTGCAATGTTTGTACAATAGACTTTCCTGAAGCTTTTGGCTCTACATATACCCTGCTTCTGTTAGTGTATCCATTTTTTTGCACCCATTGAGGTATAAATTTAACTAAATCAGGAAATTCTTTGTGAACATTTATACAATCTATAATTTGCCACCTGTTATCTTTAAATATATATGCTAACAATGCTGAAGGGTCATTTTTTTCGTTAGATGTATATGCAGGGTCTATGACAAAATCAACTACTGACACCTCTCCAACATCTACCATTTTAAATTTATCAATTTTTAGCCATTCAGCTTTTATCATTCCTGAATTTAGAGGTGTTGGAGTTTGCATAAGCTGTCCTGCGTATCCATAGCTACCCAAAGCTTGTTTATAATCATCAAGAATATTTTTACTAAATCTATCTGTCCAAAACAAACCATCTTTGTCATAAAATTTTTCTAAATTTTTTGGTTTTACATCATCTGATAATTCTGCGGGAATACAAATATGCTTATATTTTAGCCTGCTGTCTTGTCCATATAATAAAAAACCACTTAAATCGTTATCATGTATTCTTTGCATAATAACTATTCTTATTCCTGTTAGAGGATTATTAAGTCTTGAGTAGAATGTTGTTCTATACCATTCGTTAGCATTTTCCCTTTCTATTTCAGAAGCTGCATTTTGGGGAGATACAGGGTCATCAACTATCAAAAAATCTCCCCCCTGCCCTGTAACTGTTCCTCCTACACTTGTCGCTCTCCTAACCCCCAAAAAATTATTTTCATATCTTGATTTTAGATTTTGGTCTTTTTTAATATGAAACAATTCTCCCCATCTATCTTTAAACCAAGATGAGTTTATTATATCCCTACTTCTTGTTGAATGTTCTATTGAAAGTTCTGCAGAGTATGAAGCTGTTATAAATCTGAATTTTGGATTCTTAATCCAACTCCAAACAGGAAACATAACTGTAACTAAAAGTGATTTTGTAGAACGAAAGGGTATATTTATAACTATATCTTTCGTTTTTGGTTTATTAGCTATTATTCTTTCTGCTTCTTCTTGTAATATATCGCATAAGTATTTATGATGCCAATTAGTAGACAGCTCAATACTAGGTTCAACGATATGCCAAGCTCGTTTAAAAAACTCATAGAATGATAATTCGCATAATTTTTTTTCTAATGCAAATTTAATAGCGTCATCAGTTGTTTTCAATGTCATCAAGTTTTGCTCTTAGCTCCTCAATGCTCACATCATCATTCAACTCTATTTTCACTTTTTTTGTTGTATTATCATTTATTTCAGAAGATGATAATTTTGGTACTGTGTAGTTAAGTAGTTTTGAAACTGCATTTATGTAAGCTTCAGGATTTTGGTCAAATAATTTATCTAAAGCCATTCTTATTTTGGTTGAGTGCCCTTCTAAAGCCCAAGTTAAAGCGTTTCTGCTAATTTTTGTAGCAGTAACATTATTTTTCTCTCCTTTCTTTCTTCCCTCAGTATTTATTTTACCTCCATTTGGAAAATATTTTTCTGTTGTGTTTTTGTAGGGGTTTAATCTGTTAAGATTACTCTCTCTTAATTTGTGCCTTTTATCTTCACTCATATTATAGTTTTTTAATTCTGTTTACCAACTCATCAACTAAAGCATCAAGATTGTCAATCTGCTCTAGTTTTTTTATTGCCCATTCAATCATACTTGTTCCTCCCCAAGCGTCCCACATTAGTCCTCCACAACCTTCATCATAAGGAACATCTTTATGTTGTTGATGTCTTTTGAATGATGCAACCCTTGCAATCGTTGAGCGGCTCAACTTTTCTCTCTTTGCGATTTGATTGGCTCTTTTCCATCCCACAGGAGTTCCACAAGAACTACCATTTTCTTCTTTCCACTTTAACGCTCTTTTTGCGTTATTGGTTGCTGATTGAGGATAATCATTGTAAGTTTCCGCCATATTATATTTTTCTTATAGAGTCGGCTAGTTTATCTATATAGTCATCTAGCTCCTCATCAAGCATTGAGGATGTTAGCTTATCATACTCTTTTTCTAATTCTTCAGCATCTACTTCTTCAGGAGTGTAAGTAAATTTAATTACCATTTCTTTTCCATCTTCTTCAACATGTATTATAACTTCTCCATTAGTATGAAGCTCCTCCATCTGTTCTTCTGTAAAATTCATAACATAATCAACATCTTCTTCGTGATTATATTTTTCTTTTTTTACCACATCTTCTAGGTATTCTCCTTGATTTGCTAATTGACAATCTTCAAGAGTTTCATATTCACACTCCCCTGTCTTTCCCCATTTATAATATCCGTTTTCACATTCTTCGCAAGGCATATTTTATTTTTTTTAAATTTTATATTTTTATTTTATGACTGTGTACAATCCATATAAAGAACAACTACCATATCTGTAGCCCTTCTATCTAATCTAACATAAGTAATATCAGCCATTATCTCAAAATTTTGTTCAAATTTAGCTCCCACCATTTTATTAGAATCGTTTATATTAATATTCAGAGCTGTAAATGCCTCAAACTTTCCTGTATTATCACAACCACACTCTGTATTTTCCGCATATGTTCCTACACTTAACACAACCATCTTCCAAGCATTACCTTTACCTTCTGTGGCTGCATTAAAAACCCTATCTTCCAACTCCCCTGTTACTCTTAAAATTCTAGTGTAGCCACACTTGCCATGACTCTCATAAGCCAAGTCTGCAGTTATTGCAGGAGCAGCATTAGATGTAATTGTTTTGGGCGGATGGTATAAAGCCATAATTCTTTTTTTACAAATAAAACAAAATATATCACATTTCCTACGAAATTTTTAGAAATTTTATTAACCTGTCTTTATTCATAACTTTAACTTTTACCATATCTATATCTTTAAGAGTATTAAATACCCTATACTAACCCTAACCTTTATGAAATTGAATTTGTTTCCATTTTAAGAATTTTTTTACTTCCAAAAACTTCTTGAAATTATATTTTTTTTACTATACCTTTGGATTCTTATAGAATACGCTGTTGCTCATATCGCAACTAGCATATTTGATAACCTAATAACCAAAAATCACAAATCATGTTTAAATTTAGAATTGGAAAAATAACTATACAATTATTACCTCCAAAAATAACTTGGAATATCTAATTATGAAATTGGATTTAAAATTAGAGCGTGTATGTAGATTAGCTCAAAGAACAACAACTTACAATATTACGGAATTTTAATTTTTAGGATTTTTAATCCCTTTTTGCAAAAAAAAATCATTTTGAATCAATTTTCTAGACTTTTTTATTAAAAAAAACTTTTT
>CXWF01009378.1_pt1 | contig 32492 bp, 30 predicted proteins | sample 468421 | NCBI WGS metagenome assembly CXWF01 (sample SAMEA2620812, study PRJEB7988) | marine metagenome | biome: marine biome (ENVO:00000447); feature: surface water layer (ENVO:00002042); material: "saline water (ENVO:00002010), including plankton (ENVO:xxxxxxxx)" | depth 5 m
CGCGGCGGTGACTTGGCCCCCGCGTGCCCCGCGCTTAGGTAGATGACGTGAAGATCGCGAACCTCATCGACCCGTTCCGCCCGGCGGACGGCCCCCCTCCGGGCACGCTCATGGCCTTCGTGCGGTGGACGTTGAAAGGGGCGTGGCCGGTGCTGATCGTCGCGGCCGCGGTTTCGGTGCTGGCCGGTCTGTCGGAAACCGGGACGGCCTTCGTGCTGGGCCGGGTGATCGACGGGGTGGTCGAGACCGGGCGCGAGGATGTCTTTTCGCGCACCAATCTGGGCCTGTTCATCCTCGCGCTGGGTTTTTTCATGGTGCTCAGGCCCCTGATCTTCGCGGCGTCCAACCTGATGACACAGGTGGTGGTGACGCCAGCGATCTCGCCGCTGGTCATCATGCGCCTGCACCGCTGGATGCTGGGCCAGTCGGTCGACTTCTTCGACAGCGACTTCGCCGGGCGCCTTGCGCAGAAGCAGGCGCAGACCTCGAACGCGATGACGAACCTCGTGGTGGAATCGATCAACGTGGTGGCTTTCGCGCTGGCCTCGCTGGTGGGGGCCTTCGCCCTCGTCACCTCGATCGACCTCTGGCTCGCGCCGCTGTTTCTGGTCTGGCTCGCGGGCTATGTCGCGGTGATCCGTTATTTCATCCCGAAGGTGCGCAAGCGGGCCAAGAACCGGGCGGCGGCGCGCGCGGTCGTGACGGGCAAGGTCGTCGACACGATCTCCAACATCCGCACGGTCAAGCTCTTCGCCAATGCCGGGCATGAGGACGGGGCCGCGCTCGACGCGGTCAAGGACTTCCGCCAGACGGTGATCCACTTCGGCCGCCTCTCGGCCAGCTTCCGGCTGGTGCTCATGACGCTCGCCGGGACGCTGCCGGTCCTGCTGGTGGGCGGCACGCTGCTTGCGTGGCAGTCGGGCAGCGCGACCGAGGGCGATATCGTCGCCGCCGGCACCATCTCGGTCCGGCTGGCGCAGATGACCGGCTGGGTGAGCTTCGCGCTCATGGGGCTCTACCGCGACATCGGCGAGATCGAGGACGGGATGCGCACGCTCACCCCGGACCGGCAGCTGCGCGATGCGCCCGGGGCCACGCCGCTGGACCTCACCGAGGGTGAGATCCGGTTCGAACATGTGGACTTCGCCTATGGCCGGATGAAGGGCGGGGTGCAGGACATCGACCTGACGATCCGGGCGGGCGAAAAGCTTGCCATCGTCGGGCCGTCGGGGGCAGGCAAGTCGACGCTCGTGTCGCTGCTCCTTCGCCTTTACGACCCCGAGGCGGGGCGCATCACCGTAGACGGGCAGGACATCCGGCACGTCACGCAGGACAGTCTGCGCCGCGCCATCGGCATGGTCACGCAGGACACCGCCATGTTCAACCGCTCGGCGTGGGAGAACATCCAGTATGGCGACCCCGAGGCCGACGAACAGGCCGTGATCCGCGCCACCGAACGCGCCGAGGCGCAGGATTTCGTGGCGGATCTTGAGGATGCCGACGGGCGCGAAGGCTATGACGCGCACCTGGGCGAACGTGGCGTGAAGCTCTCGGGCGGGCAGCGTCAGCGCATCGCCATCGCTCGCGCGATCCTCAAGGACGCGCCGATCCTTGTGCTGGACGAGGCGACATCGGCCCTCGACAGCGCGGTCGAGGCGGCGATCCAGCAGACGCTGTATGATGTCATGGCCGACAAGACGGTCATCGCCATCGCCCACCGCCTGTCCACCATTGCCCACATGGACCGCATCGTCGTGCTGGACCGGGGTCATGTGGCCGAGGAGGGGACGCATAAGGAACTGCTCGCCAAGGGCGGGATCTACGCCGACCTCTGGACGCGCCAGTCCGGCGGGTTTCTGGGCGAGGAAGCGGCGGAGTAGCTCAGTCCCCGACCGGGCGTATCCAGATCGCGACGGTCGCCACGGCGCAGACGATCACGAACAGCGTGGTGGCCAGCGGCATTCCCGTCCATTCCGTCACCGTCGAGATCGCGAAGGCGAGGAACGCGGTCGATGCCGTGTTGGCCAGCATCCAGATCGACATGACCCGCCCCCGCAGTTCGTCCTCCAGCCGCGCCTGCACCCCGATCTGAAGCGACACCCCGACATAGGTCGAGGCGAAGCCGACAAAAGCCGCCGGGACCAGCGCACTCTCGAAACTCGGGGCATGGACAAGGCCGAGCGCGCCCGCGAACCCCACGAACATGACCCCGAACCGAAGTGCCCTGTGCCGCACGAGCTGGTTGCCCGCGACCACCTGGAAAATGGCCGCGACCAGCGCGCCGCCCCCGACCGCCGAGGTGAGCAGGCCAAGGCCCGAAGCGCCCCGCTCGAATATCCCGTCCGCGACGAGTGCGAGGATCTCCGACACCCCGCGCGTCAGGCCCAGGGCCGCCACGGCGAGCATGATGGACCGGCGGATCGGCCAGCGCGTCCAGACGACCATGAACCCCTGCTTGAGATCGTCGAGCATCCGGCCGTGCTGGCTGTGATCGTCCTCCCGCGGGTTCAGCGTCGGCGCGATCAGCGCGTTCGGGATGGCCAGTGCGATGCCGAGGAAAGACGTGACCAGCGTGCCGTATTGCGCGATCAGAAGACCGCCGATAGCCGGGGCCAGCAGTCGCCCGATATTGAAGTTGAGCGCGGCGAGCGCGACGACCGACCCGATGGCGGGCCGCGCGACGAGGCGCGGGCCGAGCGACTGGCGCACCGGGTGATAGGCCGACATTACCGTCCCGAAAGCCAGCGCCAGGAAAAAGAGCGGCACCGGCGTTAGCACGTCGAGCGCGAGCAGCGCGGTCAGCACGATCGGGATTGCGAGCAGGAACAGCGAGACGCGCTGAAACCCGGTCCGCGCCGACATCCGGTCGGCCAGCGTGCCGAAGAACGGGCCGAAGACCGCCACGGGCAGCAGGCTCGTCGCCGCGATGACACCCACGAAGCTCGGCGATCCGGTCAGATCCCATGCGAGCCACGACAGAAGGATGCGCGTCACCCAGCCGCCGTTCGTCCCGCAGACCGCGCCGAGGTAGTAGCGGCGGAAATCGGGATAGGACAGGGCGCGCGCGCTCGCTTCCTGCGGGGTGTCCGGGATGTCGGTCATGCTTCGTGATTATGCCGGTGAGCCGGGAAGGAAAACCGGCTTTTGGTGCAGAACCGCACAAGTTGACCGACCTTGTGCGAAATCCCGCAGACCAAGGCGCAGCTGCCGTCGGCCTGCAATTGCGCCCGTGAGCTATTGAATACTAACGTCTTACCCTGCCGCGACGGCATGCGCGCACTCCCGCTCAATCGGACAGGCCGTCAGGAACCCAAAACGATCACGGCTCGTTGATGGACCATCCAGACGGGCCGGAAACGGCCGTCACAGAAAACAGGAGACGACCATGTTTAAGAAATCGTTGCTGCTTGGGTCCGCTGCGGCCCTTTCCCTGAGCGCCGGCGCGGCCTTCGCGCAGACCGGCACGGCTTCGGCCTCCACCGATCTGAACCTGCGCATGGGCCCCGGCCCGAACTACAAGATCGCCAGCGTGATCCCCGCGCAGGGCACGGTCGATCTCAACGGGTGCCAGCCGCAGGCCGGCTGGTGCGAAGTCACTTACGAAGGCACGACCGGCTGGGCCTATTCGCCCTACCTGACCGTGGAAGAGACCCCGGTCGCCGAGATGGAAAACGTCGCCGTCGTTGAATACGACGAAGCCGACGCAGGCGAAGCGGCCTTTGTCACCGGCGCGACCGGCGCAGCCATCGGCGCGGCGCTCGGCGGACCCGTCGGCGCGGCCATCGGCGGCGCAGTCGGCGCGATCGGCGGCGGCACGGCAGCCTCGCTCGACCAGGAAGTCATCACCTACGTTCAGGCCAATCCGGTCGAGCCGGTGTTCCTGCAAGGTGAGCCCGTTGTCGGCGTGACCGTTCCGGAAAACGTCGAGATGTATTCGGTGCCCGATGTGGACGGCTATGCCTACTCCAACATCAACGGCGACACCGTCATCATCGAAGGCGAAAGCCGCCAGATCGTGCGCGTCGTGCGGTAACACCGCAGACCGTCGTGACCCGAACGACCAAGCGGCCCATCGCGAAAGCGGTGGGCCGTTGTCACATCAATATGATGTGTGCGTTTACGGTACGGGAACAAAATGAGCTTACATGTGTTGGGAATTAACGAAAGGACAGTGATATGACCGCCAGCATTCATTACCTGCGCCCGTACCATGAGGCCCGCCTCGACGATATTCCCCTGATCTGGACCCTGCCGGACGAGCCCCCCACCGGGATCGTCATCCACGTCCCCGATTTCGGACAGCGCAAGGAAGACACGGTCAAGCTGCTCGAACTTTACAATCGCCAGGGCCGCATCGCCGTGTCCCTCGACCTGCAACGCCACGGCGCTCGCCACGACGATGCCGACCTTTCCGCCGAAGTCGCGCTGGACTACACCCGCGTGCTCTGGACCCTGCTGGGTGAAACCATCCTCGATATTCCCACCGTCTCGACCTGGGCACGGCTGCGCTTCGGCGATCTGCCCCTGTCGCTCACGGGCCTTGGCCTCGGCGGCGACGTGGCGCTGGCCGCTACGCGCATGGTGAGCCGGGTGGAGGACGTGACGGTCATCGGCGCCTCGCCCGACTGGACCTGTCCGCTGGGCACGTTCGACGAGCTGACGGGCCGGGCCGATACCCGCGCGGCACTGTTTCGCCAGATGTTGGAGCCCATGACCCACGCTGCCGATTACGTCGGCCAGCGCATCCATTTCCTGCGCGCCCGCGACACCGACCGGGCCGCCGCCATCGACCTGTTCAAGTCGCAGATCCTCGATCTGTCGACCGGAGAGGGTGGTGAAATCGTCACCACGACGCTCGCCGCCCGCGCAGGTGTCGATTTCGCCGACCCCACGGTCTGGTGGCCCCATATCGGCCCGCTCGCGGCCTGACGGGAACCGCCGCCCTCCGCGCCGCGTTGCGACAGACGATCACAGGAGGCGCGCATGAATATCGACGTCGGAGATACCGTATCGTGGAAATGGGGCGTGGGCCGGGCCTCTGGCACCGTCCGCAAACGCTACACGCACAAGGTGACCCGCAAGCTCAAGGGTACCCGGATCACGCGGGGCGGATCGGACGACAACCCCGCGCTTTTCATTGAACAACAGGACGGCGACGGTGTGTTGAAACTCGCCTCCGAGGTGAAAGCTCACTGAAAGCCGGACGGCGGCGGCCCGAAGGCCGCCGGTGTCACTCGGCGGCCGCGATGGCGGCTTCTTCCGGCGCATCGACCACGGCCGCGGCCGGAAGGTCCATCTTGCGGAAGTAGGCCTCGCGCTGCGACGCGTCCGGGTTTTCCCGACAGAAGGCGATCTGGTCGCGCATTTCCACCTTCACGATCTCGCTGAACTTGCCCAGATGGGCATAGAGCGATGCGCAGTAAAGCGCATGTTTGATCGCCCGCGGCTTGTGCCGCAGGACATAGGCCAGAAGTTTCCAGTAATGCCCCCGCAGGTCGGGCCGCGTGACCGTCGCGTTCCAGAAGAACGTGATGAGGTGCTTGGCGTCCTTCAGGAGCATCTTGCGGCTCAGGTCGCCCGACGGCCCCGACACATCGAGGTGCCCGACCATGTTGCGCACGCGCTTGAAGAAGGAGTCGGGCGACATGATCGTGTCGACCACCTTGTAATACTCCGACAGGATATCCGCACGCGGACGCAGCGTTTCGAAGTTGAGACCCGACAGGCACTGGTCGCCATCGTCGTCTTTTTCCAACATGCCGTAAAGCGGGTCGAGACGCCCCTCCTTCTCCAGCCGCCGCTGAAGCTGCGTGTTGGGCAGCGCGGTCAGAAGCCCGACCATCGCGACCGGGATCGAGGCTTCCTCGATCAGCTCAATCATGCCCTGCGCGGCATATTCGCTCTCGTTGTCGAAGCCCACGATGAAGCCCGCGATCACGAAGATGCCGTAGCTCTGTATCGTGTGAACACTCTCGGCGATGTCGCGCTTGATGTTCTGCTTTTTCTTCATCGCGATGAGGACATCCGGATCCGGGCTCTCGATCCCCACGAAGCAGGTGAAGAACCCGGCGTCGCGCATCATGCCCAGAAACTCGGGGTCGTCGGCGAGGTTGAGCGAGGCTTCGGTCGAAAACTCGAACGGGAAGCCGTTTTTCTTCTGCCACTCGATCAGCTTGGGCAGAAACGCCTTCACGGATTTCTTGTTGCCGATAAGGTTGTCGTCCACGAAATCGACATGGCCGCGGTAGCCCAGCTCATACAGCCGGTCGAGTTCGCCCAGGATCTGCGTCTCCATCTTGGTGCGCGGCTTGCGCCCGAACAGCTCGATGATGTCGCAGAATTCGCACAGGAACGGACAGCCCCGGCTGAGCTGCACGTTGATCATCAGGTAATCGTCCAGCTTGAGCAGGTCATAGCGCGGCACCGGCGTGGTCGTGACGTCCACGGTGTGCAGCGGCGCGCGGAACTCGCCCTCACGCATGCCACCCTTCCAGGCTTCGATCACCTCGTCCAGAACACCCTCGGCCTCGCCGATGACGCGGATATCGAGGTCAGCATAGACCTCGGGGTGAGAGCTCACGTCCGGTCCGCCGACGACCGTGACCTTGCCCCGTTCCTTGCAGCGTGCGGCTTCCTTCAGAAGGTGGGGCTGCTGCGAGATCATGCCGGAGAACATCACCATGTCCGCCCAGTCGATGTCTTCGTCGTTCAGCTCCTGCGTGTTCATGTCAATCAGCCGCACCGGCCAGTCCCCCGGCAGCATGGCGGCGACCGTGATGAGGCCCAGCGGCGGCGCGGGATATTTCGCACCGGCGAGGTCACATGTCTCGAGGAAATTCCAGAACGACGTGTTCGAAAACTTGGGATAGACCAGAAGGACGTTCGGCGTGGTTCCCGGCATGGATAGCTCCTGACGCGGAATAAGAATTAAAATGCGTAGTGCAGACGCAGAAAAGCCTATCGAAAAAGCCACCTGCTTACGATGTTTTTTTTTAGAAAACCGCGAAAACGTGTGCCGGTTGGCCCGAAGCTGCCTGTGCATGTGCAACCCGAACGGGCGCCCGCGCCCGATCCGTTGGCAGGACGCGGGCCGGACGCTGCGCGAAAAGGGGCCGCAAACCCCTTCTTTCAGGGGGGCGACTCACTTGACGCACCGCGGAAAAGCGCATATTGCCCCCGAACGGAATTCAGGGCGCTGCGCGTGCGGCGTCCCTTTGTATTGACTGGCAAGTCCGGAGACGGCGCGAAAACGCCGCTGGAAACTGCCCGAAGATGAGGATGAACCCATGTCGCGTGTCTGCGAACTGACCGGCAAAGGCCCCGCCGTTGGAAACAACGTCAGCCACGCCAACAACAGGACCCGGCGTCGCTTCCTGCCGAACCTGAACGACGTTTCGCTCGTGTCCGAGACCCTCGGTCGGCCGATCAAGCTGCGCATCTCGGCCTCGGCCCTGCGCACGGTCGATCACCGCGGCGGGCTCGACAAGTTCCTGGCGAAGGCCAAGGACGCCGAGCTTTCGGCCAAGGCGCTGAAGGTCAAGAAAGAGATCGCGAAGGCCCAGGCTTCCGCCTGATCCTCACCGCGTTCGTGATGAATGGCCTCGCCCCAGGGCGGGGCCTTTGTCGTTCCCGGGCGCTGTCGAAAGGAGCGCGCTGACGCGCGCGCAGGTTTTGCGCCGCCCCGGCTGCGCCGGGACGTCGCGGCGGGGGGAGGCCAGCCTCCCCCGGACGCGTCTCCCCTTTCGAACTATTTGGGCGCAGGGAAGATCAGGGGCGGTGGCCCGTGGCGAGCTTGGTCATGCCCGGAATGAGCGGGCCGACCGTGACATCCGCGAAGCCCGCCTTCGTCATGGCCTCGGCCAGCCATCCATCGTCGAGCGACCGGGCCTCGGGCGTGAAGGCCGTGTGCTGGAGCTGCCAGAGCGCCGTGTTCTTGGGCCCGGTCAGGTCCGCATCCACCACGAAGTCATGGATAAGAAGCCGCCCGCCCGGTGCGAGGTGGTCGAAGGCGCGGGCGATCAGCCCCTCGTGCGTATGGTCCGGCACGCCCGAGAACAGGTAGGACATGAGGATCGCATCCTGTTCGTCGGGCCAGTCGCCCTCCAGCGCATTGGCGTGGCGATAGGTGATACGGTCGCTCAGCCCCGCCTCGGCGACATACCCTTCGCCCAGCGCGGCGACATTGGGAAAGTCGATGACGGTCGCCGTGAGCTTCGGGTTCGCCTTGCAAAGGGTGATGGCGAAGGCCCCCGTGCCGCCACCGACATCCAGAAGGCGGCGCACGTCCGACAGGTCCACCCGTTTCGCAAGCCCCCGCGCCGGGCCGAGTGAGCCCGCGTGCTGGCTTTCGGAGTAGAGCCGCGCCTGTTCGGGGTCGGAAAACCAGGTGTCGTAGGAATCGGTCGCGTCCTCGGCAAGATCGCCGGTCAACGCCGCGTCGATCTGGTCCATCAGCGGATACATCTGCTGCCCGACCTGCCGTTCGAGGTAGTCCGAAAAGTCGTATTTCGCGCCTTTCACGAGGAAGGCGTCGGCCGCGGCCGAATTGGCGAAACGCCCCGCGCCATCCACCGTCGTCAGGCCCAGCCCGGTGAGCGCGGTCATCAGCGTCCGGCAGCGTTCCACCGGCAATCCGGCTTTCTCCGCCAGCACTGCGGCCTGCAACGGGCCGTCCGCCAGCGCCGTGAAGATGTCGAACCGGATCGCGGCGAAGAGCGCGCGCGAGCCCATGTAGGCGAAAGCGATATCGGAAATGTCCTCGGCTTCGGTCAGGCCGGTCATGGTCGTCCCCTCTGTTGGTGTGAGCCTACCCTAACCGCCCCCGCGCCGGATGGCCACGCGCCAGCCGCGACAAACGGCGCCTTGCCCGGTCCCCGCGCCGGATATAGGTGTCATGCGATGCACCGGATCACGTCCATAATCATGGCGCTCGCGCTCGTCCTGTCGGGGGTTGTCCTCGCCGGGGCCAAGGGTGTGCCGATGCCCGTGGGCACGGATATCGTGATCTGTTCCGGGGTTGGCGTGACGACCATCACGATCGGCCCGGACGGGGAACCCGTGGAGAACGTGGACGTCTGCCCTGAGGGTCATTCGATCTTCGCCGCGGCGTTCTCGGCGCCCCCCCTGCCGGCGCCCGAACTGCGGCGCGTGGCCCTGCCTGCGCCCTCGGCACGCGCCATTCCCGCCTCGCGTGAGGAGGTGACGCCGGCGGCGCGGGGGCCGCCCCTGACGATCTGACCCCACCTTTCAGATCACATCAGGAGACACGACAATGAAACGCACCATCATCGCGGCCATCGCCGCCACCCTCGCCATGCCCGCCATCGCCGGGAGCGAGATCGAAATCCACGACGCTTATGCACGGTCCGCGGGCGCGAATGCCCTCGCCGGGGCCGCCTTCTTCATGCTCGCAAACACCGGCGACGAGGACGACACGCTTATCGGCGTGCGCTCGGACGCCGCGAAGAAAGTCGAACTGCACACCCATATCGCCAACGACGAAGGCGTGATGCGCATGGTTCAGATCGAAGGCGGCATCCCGGTCGCCGCCGGTAGCGAGCACATGCTCAAACGCGGCGGAGACCATGTCATGTTCATGGGCCTGACCGACGGCTTCGAGAACGGCGAGACGCTCGACGTCACGCTGGTTTTTGAGAAGGCAGGCGAGGTCGCGGTCGAGATCACCGTCGACAACGACCGCAAGCCGGGCGAGGCCGGGATGGGTGCCATGAACCACGGCAACATGGGCGCCTCCAACTGAGCCGACGTCCGGGTCAGCGGGCGCCCAGCACCTCGTCGACCCAGAGCGGCACGATCTCAGACGCGGGTCCGTAACGGCCCGCGTCGAACTGTCCGCCCACATCGCTGGGTTCGAGGTTGAGCTCCAGCGTCTCCACCCGGTTGGCCCGCGCCTCGCCCACGAATCCGGCGGCGGGATAGACGCTGCCGGACGTGCCGATCGCGACGAAAAGCGTGGCCCGTTCCAGCGCGTCGAAGATCCGCTCCATGTGATAGGGCATCTCGCCGAACCACACGACATCGGGCCGGGTCGCGGGTGCGCCGCAGGCGGGGCAGGGGGCGCTCACCGACATCTCCTCAGGCGCATCCCAGCGGTGATCGCAGGCCGCGCAGAGCGCTCGGAACAGCTCCCCATGCATGTGGATCACGTCCGTCACCCCGCCGCGTTCGTGCAGGTCATCCACGTTCTGCGTCACGACAACCGTATCGGGCCGCGCCGCGACCAGACGGCCGAGCGCGTGATGCGCCGCGTTGGGAGAGGCACCCCGGCAATTGGCGCGCCGGGCGTTGTAGAAGTCCTGCACCAGCGCCGGATTGCGCGCGAACCCCTCGGGCGTGGCCACTTCGTTCAGATCGTATTTCGTCCAAAGCCCGTCCTCATCGCGAAACGTGCCCAAACCGCTTTCCGCCGAAATCCCGGCGCCTGTCAGAATGACGATGCTCATGGCCGGACCCTAGGACGCTTGACCGGCGCGGGTCCAGCGGCAAGGATCGTCGGATAATAGGGGGAGGGGACGATGAAGACACCTTGGCATCTGTGGGTCGTGGGCGTTCTGTCGCTCCTGTGGAACGCGGGCGGGGCCTATGACTGGGTCTTGGCCCATTTCAGCGCGGAAAGTTACCTCGGCGTGATGACCGAGGCGCAGCGCGAATGGTATTCGAGCTTCCCGCTTTGGGCCGAGGTGTTCTGGGCGCTGGGCGTCTGGGGGGCGATCATCGGGTCGGTCCTGCTGCTCCTGCGCTCGGGCTTCGCGCAGCTGGCCTTCGTGCTGTCGCTGATCGGTCTGATCGGCAACACGCTCCACTCCATTTCCAGCATGGGCACGACGCTTGTCGACATGATGGGGCCCGGCTCGCTCGCCTTCACCGCCGCCATCATCATCGTGGCGCTCGGGCTCTGGCTTTATGCACGCGCGATGACGCGGCGCGGGGTGCTGCGATAGGCGCGAACCCGCCCGCCACGGGCCGTCCTGACGGCGGCCTGTTGCGGGGATGAAACCCTTGGCCAAACGGCGGCGCGCGGCAATTGCCAACCCCGGAAAATCCTGTCACATAACCCCGGTGATATCCGGGGGGATGGTCATGAGCACCGACCAGAACGACACAACGAACACCCTGCTACGTCGCGATTTTCCGGCCCCCGGCCGCGATTCGCCCACGGCGTCGGCACTGCGGAAGACTGCATGACCCTGACACGCCTCCTGCCGCTCATCCTGTCGCTGTTTCTCGGCGCCTGCACCATCCTTCCGAACCAGGGCCCGACCACGGCCGCCTTCGACATGGAAGAGAACCGCACGCCCTCGGCCACCGCCGAAGGATTCATCGTGGCGGACCTCACCCCGCGCACCGTCAAGCTGCTCGAAGGGCGCGGCGCGCCCAGCTTCGGCAGCCTCGGGGGCGCCTACCGCGGCGCCGGACAGTACCGGATCGGCGTGGGCGACGCGGTGAGCGTGTCGATCTGGGAGGCCAACGGCGGCGGGCTCTTCGCCACCGGCGCACCGGGGGCCAGCGGCTCGCGCGCCACGGGTATCCCGGCACAGGTCGTCGAGCGGGACGGGGCGATCACCATTCCCTACGCGGGCCGGGTCACTGTGGCAGGGCTGATGCTGTCGGAAGCCGAGGCCAAGATCGTCGAGGCGCTTCAGGGCAAGGCGATCGAGCCGCAGGCCATCGTCTCGGTGAACCAGAACGTCTCCAACACCGTGACCGTGACCGGCGAAGTGGTGAACGGGCGGCGCATTCCCCTCACGCAGGCAGGCGACCGCATCCTCGATGTCATCGCCGCGGCCGGTGGCGCGCGCAGCCCTACCGATGAAACGGTCGTCACCCTGTCGCGCGGCGGCCACACGCTGTCCATCGCGATGGGCAAGCTCATCAAGAACCCGAGCGAGAACATCTATGCCCGCGCCGGCGACACCATCACCGTCGTGCGCGAGGTCAAGATTTTCACCGCGCTGGGCGCCACGGGCCGCAACACGCTCGTCGATTTTCCGACCTCCGGCATCACGCTTGAGAAAGCCGTGGCCAAGGCCGGCGGCCTCATCAACGTGCTGTCCGATCCGGGTGGCGTGTTCCTGCTGCGCCGCGAACATGCCTCGCTTGCCCGCAAGCTCGACCCGACCTTCCCGATCGCCAACCCGAACGGCTACGTCAACGTGGTCTACCGGGCGAACCTACGTGACCCGAACACCCTGTTCCTCGCCAAGCGGTTCGACGTGCTCGAGGACGACATCCTCTATGTCTCCGGCGCACCGTCGACCGAATTGCAGAAGTTCCTGACCCTCGTTGGCCTCGGAACGGACAGCGTGAACAACCTGTCGCTGGTCGCAAGCCGCCTGACACCCTGATCTGACGGCCTGCCCAATTTTCGGGCAGGCTGATTATTTCCCGTGCAGACACCGCGCCCCGTCCGATCACGACCGCGGGAACAATATTCTGCAAGGCAGCGTTGCCTTGCGGAGGGACGGGAAGACATTACCCTTATGTCCAGAAACGTCGCGCACCCCCGTGATCCGGGCGGATGAGGGGTAGAGGCGCGACATCTCGGTGAGCGGTCCCGCGCTCCCTGGGCCGATCCGCCCCCCGGTCGGCCGAGCAACGACAAATCAAAAGGGCTTTAGCCCGAGCAGATGAAAGACAGCACCAACACGCCGTCCTCCGCGCCCTATGCCCGCGTTGCCGTTATCGGTGCCGGGTCCTGGGGCACAGCCCTTGCAACCGTTCTGGCCCGCAACGGCCGCGACGTGGCCCTGTGGTCGCGCCGCCCCGAGCTGGCCGAAGCCATAAACGTGAGTGGCGAGAACCCCGATTACCTGCCGGGCATCCCCCTGCCACCCGGCATCCGCGCCACCGCCGTCATCGGTGAGGCGCTGTCGGGAGCCGACGCCGTGATCGTCGTCACGCCCTCCGCCACCCTTAGGGATGTCTGCACCGCCATGCGCCCGCAAATCCCGGCGGGCATCCCCATCGCGCTCGCCTGCAAGGGGATCGAGCGCGGTTCGGGGCTTCTGCTCTCCGAGGTGGTCTGCGAAATGCTGCCGGGCCACCCGGTCGGCGCGGTCTCCGGCCCGACTTTCGCGCGTGAAACCGCGCTGGACCATCCGACCGCCGCCACCGTCGCCTTCCCGTTTTCCTACCAGAACCGGCTCGCCCCGCATGACAGCCCCGCGGCCCGCCTCGCCGTGTCGCTCTCCGGCGCAGGCTTCCGCCCCTATGTCTCCGACGACCTCGTGGGCGTCGAGGTGGGCGGCGCGGTCAAGAACGTCATCGCCATCGCCTGCGGCATGATGTCAGGCGCGGGCTTTGCCGAGAACACGCGCGCCGCGCTCATCACCCGTGGCATCGACGAGATGAAGCGGATGGCCGAGGCGCTGGGCGGCTCGCGCGAAACCGTCACCGGTCTTGCGGGCGCGGGCGACCTGACGCTCACCTGCTCCTCGACCACCTCACGCAACATGTCGCTGGGCACGCAACTGGGGCAGGGCATCGCAAGGCCCGACTGTTTCGAGGGCAAGCCCGTCGTCGTCGAGGGCGAGGTGAACGCCGTCTCGGTCATCGACCTCGCCCGCCGCATCGGTGTGCCCATGCCGATCTGCGAAACCGTGAACGCGGTGTTGCACGAGGGCGCGGACCTGCAAGACAGCTTCAACGCCCTCTGGACCCGACCCATCGAGGCCGAGCCCCGCGCGCTCGACATCCTGCTCGACCACCCCGCGCCCACGGCCACGCTTGGATTCGGAGCCAGCGAATGAACATCCCCAAACTGCCCGCGACCCCGCTGGCCACCCGCCGCTTTACGCTCGCCACCGACCTCGACGGCACGTTTCTGGGCGGGAGCGAGGCGGACCGCCATCGGCTCTATGACTGGATCGAAACGAACCGCGATACCGTGGGCCTGATCTTCGTCACCGGGCGCGACCCGCAGTTCATCGGCGAGATGTGCAAGACCGGCGCGCTGCCCTGGCCCGAATATGTCGTGGGCGACGTCGGCACGACCATTGCCCAGGTGTCCGAGCAGGCGATCTCGCCCATCGCGGCGCTCGAGGAAGACATCGCCGCCCGCTGGGGCGACAAGGGCGACCGGGTGCGCGACAGGCTCGCGGGTGCGCCGGGCCTCACGCTTCAGCCGACTGACTTCCGTTACCGGGTAAGCTACGACCTCGACCCCGAGGCCTTCGACGAGGGCGCCAAGACCCGGGTGGAGGCGCTGGGCCTCGACTGGCTGATCTCCGACAACCGCTTCTTCGATGTGCTGCCCAAGGGCGTCTCCAAGGGCCCGTCGATCCGCCGTCTGGTGGAGCATCTCGGCATGGACGAAAACCGCGTCCTCGTTGCGGGCGACACGCTCAACGACCTGTCCATGCTCGAATGCGGCCTGCCCGCCGTCGCGGTCGGCAACTCAGAACCCGCGCTCGTCTCGCGCGTCGCGCATCTGCCGCAGGTCCACTACGCCACCGGCCACGGCGCCGCGGGCATCATGGAGGCGATCCACGCCTTCGACCTTCACCCCAAAGTTCCCCTAGGAGCCTGAAATGTCCTCGAATCTCGTGATCGTCTACCACCGCCAGCCCTACACGGAGGTCGAGGTGGACGGGAAAATCGAATACCACGAGAACAAGAGCCCGAACGGCATCGTGCCGACGCTCAAGAGCTTTTTCGGCCGCTTCGACAAGGGGTCATGGGTCGCATGGAAGGAAAGCGATACGCCCTCGGACCCCGACTTCGAGCGACGGATCGAGATCGACGACGATTTCGGCACCTACGCCGTTCTGCGTCTCCCGCTCACCCGTGAGCAGGTCAAGAGCTTCTACGAAGTCTCGTCGAAAGAAGCGTTCTGGCCGATCCTCCACGGGTTCAAGGAACGCTACAATTACGACCCCGTCGACTGGCCGACCTTTCGCGAGGTAAACTGGGCCTTCGCCGAGGCCGCCGCCGCCGAAGCCGCGCAGGGGGCAGTGGTCTGGGTCCATGACTACAACCTCTGGCTCGTGCCCGGCTACCTGCGCCAGTTGCGCCCGGACGTGAAGATCAGCTTCTTCCACCACACGCCGTTTCCCTCGGCCGACATGTTCAACGTGCTGCCGTGGCGCAAGGAAATCCTCGAAAGCCTGCTGGCTTGCGATGTCGTCGGCTTCCACATCCCGCGCTACGTCGCGAATTTCGTCTCCGCCGCCCGCTCCATGCTCGAGGTGGACGTGGTCAGCCGTCAGAAGGTGGACGAGGATTTCGCGACCGAGTTTTCCGCGCTGACCGAGGTGTCCGTGCCGGACGTGATCGCCCATGAGGGCCGCACCATCCGCGTGCAGGCTTCGCCGGTCGGGGTCGACGCGGACTATATCGAAGAGGTCGCACGGCGCTCCGAGACGGAGGACAAGACCGCCGAAATTCGCGCGGAACTGGGCGAACGCCGCCTGCTGCTGTCCGTGGGCCGGACCGACTACACCAAGGGCGGGATCGACCAGCTGGAAAGCTTCGAGCGGCTGCTGGAGGCGAACCCCGACATGCTGGGCAAGGTCAAGCTCATGCACGTCTCGGTCCCCGCAAACCAGAACATGACGGTCTATGAAAATATCCAGGCCGACCTCGAACAGATGGCGGGGCGGATCAACGGGCGCTTCGGCACGCTCGACTGGCAGCCCATCGCGCTTATCAGCCGGGCGATTCCCTTCACCGAACTCGTCTCCTACTACCGGGCCGCCGACGTGGCCTGGATCACGCCGCTGGCCGACGGCATGAACCTTGTCGCCAAGGAATTCTGCGCGGCGCGGATCGACGGGGACGGGGTGCTGGTACTGTCGGAATTCGCGGGCGCGGCGGTCGAAATGGGCTCGGCCCTTCTGACCAACCCGTTCTCCGCCCGCTCGATGCAAAGCGCCATCGAACAGGCGCTGAACATGGAGGCCCCCGAACGACAGGACCGGATGCGCGCGCTGCGCGAGACGGTCCACAAATACGACATCCGGTTCTGGGCCGATCACCAGATGCAGGCCCTCGGCGGAAACGTGGCAAAGATTGTGGACAGCCCGCAGGAAGAGCCTGTCTGATCCGGTGCGGCCTCAGCGGGCGACGATGCGCTCCGGCGGCACGCCCGACATGGCGTGAAGCAGCGAATTCGTGTTGGTCACGCCGAACTTCTTTTGCAGTTTCGCCCGGTGAACCTCGACCGTGCGCGGGCTGATCCCCAGCGCGCGGGCGATCTCTTTCGACGTCATCCCCTCGGCCACGAGGTTGACCACCTGCCGCTCGCGGGGTGTGAGCGGCTGGTAGGGGCGGTGGCCCGACAGGTCCGCGAAACTCCACACCGCGCGGTTTAGCGGATCGCCCTCGGGGGTCAGCGAATGGCCCCGCGTGCGGCACCAGAACAGCGACCCGTCCTTGCGTGCCATGACCCGTTCGTCCCAGTAGGTGTTCGTCTCGCGCAGCTGGTCCACACCGCGGTCCCGGATCTTCACGAACTCCTCCGGGCTCGGGTAAAGCACTTGAAATGACTGGTCATTCAGCTCGCCCGGCCCATAGCCGAACATGCGCTCGAACTCGGGATTGCAGCCCCGGATCACGCGGCTTTCGGTGATCACCAGACCGACCGGAGAGTACTCGAACGCAAGCGCCGAGAAGTCGCCGGTCTGGTAGGCTTGATCTATAAGTATTTTCCCCAACTTGCCCGGACCCTTCCAAAAAGCGAGGCTCTGTCCACACTTACACCGATCCCGCGGAGGGTGAAACCACCGCGGGGCAAGGGAGGACAATCCATGATTACCATGAAACGCGCAGTCGCCGCGTTCTCGTTTGCCGTGGGCCTCGCCGTACCTGCCGTCGCGCAGGATGGGGACCCGGTCAAGATCGCGCTCATCCACGGGATGTCGGGCAATGCTTTCGAGGTCTTCTCGAAGCAGACCCAGACCGGGTTCGAGATGGGCCTCGAATATGCCACCGACGGCACGATGGAGGTGAACGGTCACCCCATCGAGATCATCAAGAAGGACACGCAGTTCAAACCGGACGTGGCCCGTGCCGTGCTGGCCGAGGCCTATGCCGACGATGACGTCCTGATCGCGGTCGGCGCCACGTCGTCGGGCGTGACCACCGGGATGCTGCCGATCGCCGAGGAATACGAGCGGATCTTCATCGTCGAGCCGGCCGTGGCCGACAGCCTGACCGGCCCGGATTCCAACCGCTACGTCTTCAAGACCTCGCGCAACTCGTCGATGGACATGCAGGCACAGGCGCAGGCGCTTCAGCCGGACGAGAACCTGTATGTCGCCACGCTGGCCGAGGACTATGCTTTCGGTCGTGACGGGATCGCCGCGTTCAAGAACGCGCTCGAAGGCTCCGGGGCCACGGTGGTCGCGGAAGAATACGCGCCGCAGGGCACCGCCGACTTCACCGCCGTGGGTGAGCGCCTGTTCAACGCGCTGAAAGACAAGGAAGGCCGCAAGGTCATTCTGGTCTACTGGGCCGGTGGCGGCGACGCGCCGGGCAAGCTCCAGTCGATGGACCCGGGCCGGTTCGACATCGAACTGTCGATGGGCGGGCACATCCTTCCGGTTCTGCCGACCTACAAGCGGTTCCCCGGCCTCGAAGGTGCGGTCTACTACTACTACGAAGCCTTCGACAACGAGATCAACAACTGGCTCGTGGAAGAGCACATGGCGCGCTTCGACAGCCCGCCGGACTTCTTCACCGCTGGTGGCATGGCTTCGGCCCTGGCCGTGGTGAAGGCGCTGCGCGAGAGCCCGTCGCTCGACACCGAAGACCTGATCGCCACGATGGAAGGCATGACCTGGGACACGCCCAAGGGTGAGATGACCTTCCGTCCGGAAGATCACCAGGCGCTGCAATCCATGCTGCACTTCAAGATCCGCGTGGATGACGACGTGGAGTGGGCGATCCCGGAAAAGGTCCGGATCATCGAAGCCGACGAAATGGACATTCCGATCGGTCGCGAGAACTGATCGGTGTCGCCCCGGCCGGCGCGGTCGGCCGGGGCCCCAACCAATCCCCAAAGCCATGACACATCCATCACTCTCCACCCGTGATCTCACGATCCGGTTCGGCGGGCATACGGCCGTGAACGCCGTGTCCTGCGACTTTCGCCCCGGCGAATTGACCGTGATCGTCGGACCGAACGGGGCCGGCAAGACCACCTACTTCAACATGATTTCGGGCCAGCTCACGCCGAGCGCCGGGACGGTGACGAAGGACGGGGTGGACCTGACCCGGATGCCCGCATCGACACGCGCGCGCCACGGCGTTGGCCGGGCCTTTCAGCTCACCAACCTGTTCCCGCGTCTGAGCGTGATCGAGAACATCCGCCTCGCCGTGCAGGCGCAGGAAGGGGCGGGGTTCCGGTTCTTCACACCTGTTTCCCGGCTCACCGAGCTCACCTCGCGGGCCGAACGCTACCTCGCGGCCACCAAGCTCGAGGACAAGGCCGAGTTGCCCGCCGCCGCCCTGCCGCATGGCGATCAGCGCAAGCTCGAAGTCGCGCTCCTCATGGCGATGGAGCCCGACATCTACATGTTCGATGAACCGACGGCGGGCATGAGCCTCGACCATGCGCCCGACGTTCTCGACCTTATCGCCGAGATCAAGCACGACCACACCAAGACGGTGCTGCTCGTGGAACACAAGATGGACGTGGTGCGGCAGCTGGCCGACCGGATCATCGTGCTGCACAACGGCGAGCTGATCGCCGATGGCGACCCGGGCGAGGTCATGTCCAGCCAGGTCGTGCGCGACGTCTATCTCGGAAACGCAGGAGAAATGGCATGAGCCTTTTGTCCATCCGGAACATGGACGTCTCGATCGGGCAGTATTCCGTTCTGCATGGCGTAACCCTGGACGTGCCCGAGGGCGGCGTGTTCGTCCTGCTCGGCCGCAACGGCGCGGGCAAGACGACGACGCTGCGCTCGATCATCGGTCTGTTGGACCGGCCCGAGGGGTCGGTGACGTTTCGGGGCGAGGATATCTCGTCGCTCCACACCTCTGACATCGCGCGCAAGGGTATCGCCTTTGTCCCTGAAAACATGGGGATTTTTGGCGGTCTGACTGTGGCCGAGAACATGGTGCTCGCCACTGCATCGGGCAAGTTCGACCAGACCCGACTCGCCCGCGTTTATGAGCTGTTCCCGGCGTTGGAGCAGTTCTGGGACAAGCAGGCGTGGAGCCTGTCGGGCGGGCAGAAACAAATGCTTGCCGTTGCGCGCGCCATCATCGAGCCGCGCGACCTGATCCTGATCGACGAGCCGACCAAGGGGCTGGCCCCCTCGATCATCTCGGCGATGGGCGAGGCGTTCCGCGAGATTTCCGAGACGACCACCATCCTGCTCGTCGAGCAGAACTTCTCGTTCGCGAAAAGCCTTGGCCGCGACATGGCGGTGATCGACGACGGGCGGGTGGTTCACACCGGCACGATGGCCGATTTCGCCGCCGACACGGCATTGCAGGACCGGCTTCTCAGCCTGTCGATGGAGGCGAGCTGATGTCCGACATCCTGCGCCAGGGTTTCGCCGCGAAACCTATTCCTGTTTATTATCAGAACGTTAACGGAGGGTCCGTCGCGTGAATATCGTTGAACGTTTCGGGGGCGTCTTCCTCCTTCCGGTCGCGATCGCCATCATCGCCTTCGTCCTGATCGGCGCGCCGTCCTCGTGGCTGACGCTGACGGTCGCGGGCCTTGCGATGGGGATGATGCTGTTCCTCATGGCCTCGGGCCTGAGCCTCGTCTTCGGCCTGATGGACGTGCTGAACTTCGGCCACTCGGCCTTCGTGAGCTTCGGCGCCTTCGTGGCGGCGAGCGTCCTGGCCTATTTCGGTGGCTGGCTTGGCTCCGAGAGCATCTTCCTCAACATCATGGCGCTGGTTTTCGCCATCGCGGCGGCCATCGTCTTTGGCGCGGCGCTGGGCTGGTTTTTCGAGCGGGTGATCGTCAAGCCCGTCTATTCCGATCACCTGCGCCAGATCCTCATCACGATGGGCGCGCTCATCGTGGCCGAACAGCTGATCCTCGCCACGTGGGGCGGGACGCCGACCACCGTGCTTCGTCCGAACTTCCTCGAGGGCACAATCATCGTCGGTGGGTCGTCGCTCGAGATTTTTCGCCTGTTCGCCTTCATCGTGGGTGCCGTCGTCTATGCCGGTCTCTACCTGCTTCTCAACCGCACCCGGATGGGCCTGCTCATCCGCGCGGGCGTCGAGAACCGCGAGATGGTCGAGGCGCTGGGCTTCAAGATCGACCGGCTGTTCATCGGGGTCTTCATGCTCGGCTCGGCGCTCGCCGCGATGGGCGGGGCCATGTGGGCGGGATACGAGACGCTCATCACCCCGGCGCTCGGGGCCGAGATGATGGTGATCGTGTTCATCGTCGTCATCATCGGCGGCCTCGGGTCGATCCAGGGCACGCTTCTGGGCGCGATCATGGTGGCGCTGATGCAGAACTACGTTGGCTTCCTCGCCCCGAAACTGGCGTTGGCGTCCAACATGCTCCTGATGATGGCCATTCTGCTGTGGCGGCCCTATGGCCTCGCCCCGGCGGTGAAGTGAGGAGGGGACCATGAAAGGCAACACAACCGTCAAACTGATCGCCTTCGCGGTCTGGGCCGTCCTGCTCTTTGCCCCGTTCTTCTTTCAGGAAGTGCGGCAGGTCGAAGTCGCCGCGCGCATCGCCGTGTTCATCGTGCTGGTCGCCTCATACGACCTGCTCATCGGCTACACCGGCATCGTGAGCTTTGCGCATACCATGTTCTTCGGCTTCGGCGCCTACGGGGTGGCCATCGCGATGAAGCAGCTGGACAACACATGGGGCTACTGGATCATAGGCACGCTCGCGGGCGTTCTGGTGGCCGCCGTGGTCGCGGTGCTGATCGGGCTTCTGTCGCTCCGGGTGAAGGCGATCTTCTTTGCGATGATCACGCTCGCGGCGGCCTCGGTCGCGCTCGTCCTGGCGTCGCAGCTGTCGACCTTCACGGGCGGCGAGGACGGGATCACCTATTCCGTGCCGGACGTGTTCAAGCCCGCGACCAAGCTTCTGACCGATGACGAGGGCAAGGTGGCCAAGATCCTGGGCGTTCGCATGAACGGCAAGATCGCGGCCTATTACTTCGTCTTCTTCTCCTGTGCGCTCATGTTCTGGGTGTTGCTGCGGATCGTGGGCAGTCCGCTGGGCACCGTGCTCAAGGCCATCCGCGAGAACGAGGCGCGTGCCGAGGGCATCGGCTACCGCGTCGTGGCTTTCCGCACGGCCGTCTTCGTCATCGCTGCCGTGGCCGCCGCGCTGGCAGGGGCCATCTATGCCACATGGCTGAAATACACGGGGCCGGAAACCACGCTGAGTTTTGCGATCATGATCGACATTCTGCTGATGGTCGTGATCGGCGGGATGGGCACGATGTGGGGCGCGGTGATCGGGGCGACGCTCATGGTGCTCGCACAATACTACCTGCGTGATCTGATGGAGGTCGCCGCCAACGCGACTGAGGCGATCCCGTTCCTGCCAGAGCTTCTCAGCCCCGACCGGTGGCTGTTGTGGCTTGGCATCATCTTCATCCTGCTGGTCTATTTCTTCCCGGCGGGCATCGCGGGGACAATCATCCAGCGCAGGGCTGCGAAATGATGCCGCGCTCCGCCTACCTGCCGCTCATGGGCCACGAGCTTCACGTCATGGAGTGGGGGGAGCCCACGAACCCCGCGCTCGTCATGTGGCACGGGCTGGCGCGCAACGGGCGCGACTTCGACGAACTGGCCCGCGCGCTGTCCGAGACGCATTTCGTGCTGTGCCCGGACACGATCGGGCGGGGCTTTTCGTCGTGGTCGGACGCGCCCGAGGTCGATTACGTCCTGCCCAACTATGCGCGGATGGCGATGGCGATGCTCGACCATTACGGCATCGCGCGTGCGGCGTGGTTCGGCACGTCGATGGGCGGACAGATCGGGATCACGGTCGCGGGTGACGTGGCGCCGGAGCGGATCACCGCGCTCGTCATCAACGATATCGGTCCCGTGGTGCCGGACGCCGCGCTCGACCGGATCGTGACCTATTCCGCCGACCTGCCGACGTTCGAGCGGCTGACGGCGGCGGAAAGCTGGCTGCGCGAGGTCTATGTGCCGTTCGGCCCCGCCCATGACACGTTCTGGCGGCGCATGGCCGAGGCGTCGGTGCGTCGGCGCGCGGACGGGCGGCTCACGCTGCACTACGATCCGCGCATCATCGAGGTGCTGGACGCGGATCGGGGCGCGATGGACCTGTGGTCGATCTATGACCGGATCAGCGCCCCGACCCATGTGATCCGGGGCCTGACCTCGGACCTGCTGACCGAGGAGATCGCGACCGAGATGACCGGGCGCGGGCCGAAGCCCGAGGTCACCGTGTTCGACACCTGTGGTCACGCGCCGTCGCTGTCCTCGCCCGAGGACACGGCCTTTGTCGCCGGCGTGTTGCGCCAGCTTGCCGAAAAGGCGCCCGTCGCCGGGTGAGCCGTCGCGGGCTGCGGCATCGGAGCGGCTTGCGCCGCGGCCCGGCGCCCGGCACTCTGAGCCCATGACCGAGATCAGCGAAGCCGACCTTGCCACCCTTTTGTCGCGCGCCGCCGTGGGCCGGTCGCGTGTGCTCGTCGCCGTTGTCGGCGCGCCGGGCTCGGGCAAGTCCACGCTGGCCGAACGCCTCGCCGCCTCCCTGCCGGGGGCGCAGGCGATCCCGATGGACGGCTTCCACCTCGACAATCACACGCTGGCCGCGCGGGGCCTGCTGGAGCGCAAGGGCGCGCCGGAGACCTTCGATGCCGAGGGCTTCGCAGCCTTCGTCCGCGCGCTCGCCACCGGGGCGCAGGCGAGCTATCCCACCTTTGACCGGAGCGCGGATGCGGTGGTGCCCGATGGGGGCCGCATCGCGCCGGACACGCATATCTATGTGGTCGAGGGCAACTACCTGCTCCTCGATGAGGACCCGTGGCGCGGGCTGGACCGGCTTTGGGACATGACCGTGGCGCTCGACGTGGCGGAGGCGGAGTTGGAGCGGCGGCTGGTGCGGCGCTGGATGGATCACGGCCATGCGGAAGAGGACGCGTTGCGGCGTGCCCATTCGAACGATCTGGTGAACGCCCGCGCGATCCGCGACCGCTCACGCCCCGCGTCCTACACGATCCGCTTCACAGGGTGAGGTAGCTCTGCTCGACCACCGCTTCCATCGCGATGTAGGTAGAGGTGGCCGAGACATGGGGCAGGGACGAAATCGTCTCGCCCAGCACCCGCCGGTAGTCCGCGATGTCGCGCGAGCGGACCTTGACCAGGTAATCGAAGCCGCCCGCGATCATGTAACACTCTTCTATCTCGGGCACGGCCCGCGCGGCGTCGTTGAACTCGGATAACGCGGCCTGCCGGGTGTCCAGAAGCCGTACCTCGACATAGGCGACGTGGGACAGGCCGAGCTTTTCGGGGGCGAGGATGGCGCGGTAGCCCCGGATGATGCCGCGCTCCTCCAGCGCGCGCACGCGGGCGGCCACCGGCGTCTTGGACAGGCCGACACGGCGCGCGAGTTCCACGATGGGCAGGCGGGCGTTCTCGGTCAGAGCCGCGAGAATCTTCCTGTCGATCGGGTCGATGCTGTCTGTTTCGTCCATGAATGCGCCCAAGTTTGGTCAATCCGGCCAAAGGATCGGGAAACTCGGGCGATAAGTCCAGCGTTGTCTCTGTATCCTGCACCAAAGGAGACAGACATGCGCGACACCACCACCTCTCTCTTCGACGACACCGCCAAGTTCCGCCCGCAGGCGGAGGTGATCCCCGACCTGATCGCCGGAGCGGCGCTGACCAATGCCGACCGGGCCACGATCCACACCAATGCCGCGCGGCTGGTGCGTCAGATTCGTGAGGGCGAGGCGCCGGGGATCATGGAGCAGTTCCTTGGCGAATACGGGCTGTCGACCGAGGAGGGCGTCGCGCTCATGTGTCTGGCCGAGGCGCTGTTGCGCGTGCCGGACCACGAGACCATCGACGCGCTGATCGAGGACAAAATCGCGCCGTCCGACTGGGGCAAGCATATCGGTCAGGCGGCGTCACCGCTGGTCAATGCTTCGACATGGGCGCTGCTGCTCACCGGACGGGTGCTGGACGACGAACAGCGCGGCATGGCGGGCACTCTGCGAGGCATGGTGCGCCGGCTGGGCGAGCCGGTCATACGGGTCGCAGTCGGGCAGGCCATGCGCGAGATGGGGCGCCAGTTCGTGCTGGGCGAGACCATCGAGGGGGCGCTGAAGCGCGCGCGCAAACAGGAGGCGCGCGGCTACACCTATTCCTACGACATGCTGGGCGAGGCGGCGATGACCGCGCGCGATGCCGGGCGGTATGCCGACAGCTATGCCCATGCGATCAAGGCCATTGGCGCGGCGGCGGATCGCGACAGCGTGGCGGCGAACCCGGGCATCTCGGTCAAGCTCTCGGCGCTGCACCCCCGCTACGAAGTGGCGCAGGAGGCGCGGGTGCTGGAGGAAGTGGTGCCGCGCCTGCGCGACCTCGCGCGCATGGCGGCGCGGTCGAACATCGGGCTCAACATTGACGCCGAGGAACAGGACCGGCTGGTCCTGTCGCTTAAGGTGATCGGGGCGGTGCTGGCCGACCCGGAGCTTCACGGCTGGGACGGGTTCGGGGTCGTCGTGCAGGCCTATGGCAAGCGGGCGGGGGCGGTCATCGACTGGCTCCACGCCACCGCCGAGCGGCTGGACCGCCGCCTGATGGTGCGGCTGGTCAAGGGCGCCTATTGGGACACCGAGATGAAGCACAGCCAGGTCGAGGGGCATCCCGGCTTTCCGCTGTTCACGACGAAGCCCGCGACGGATGTGAGCTACCTCGCCAATGCGCGCAAGCTGATCGGTTATGCCGACCGGCTGTATCCGCAGTTCGCGACCCACAACGCCCATACCGTCGCCGCGATCCGCCACATGGCGCGCGGGATCGACTATGAGTTTCAGCGGCTGCACGGCATGGGCGAGTCACTGCACGACATTGTCATGCGCGAGGAAAAGACGCGTTGCCGGATTTACGCGCCGGTGGGGGCGCATCGCGACCTTCTGGCTTATCTCGTGCGGCGGCTGTTGGAGAACGGGGCGAATTCCAGCTTCGTGAACCAGATCGTGGATGAGAGCGTGAGCCCCGAGGTGATCGCGGCCGACCCGATTACGCAGGCGACCGAGGTGCGGCGGGCCGATGTTCTGGCCCATCCTTCTGCGATCTTCGGGCCGAAACGGCGCAACTCGGCGGGCTTCGACCTGACGGATGAGACGACGCTCGCCCGGATCGACGCGGCCCGGGACGTTGCGGTGCCGGATGCGGGGCCGCTGGTCGCCGGGGGCGACGGGACCGGGACCACGCGCGACGTGGTGAACCCGGCGACGGGGGAAAAGGTGGCGCAGGTCACGGAGGCCGATGAGGCGACGGTGGCCGGGGCACTGGACGCCGCAACGCCCTGGGCTGCGACTGCGACGGAGCGGGCACAGGTGATGCGCCGGGCCGCCGACCTTTACGAAGACCATTACGGCCCGCTCTTCGCCGCCCTTCACCGCGAGGCGGGCAAATCGCTCGCCGATGCCGTGGGCGAGCTGCGCGAGGCGGTGGATTTCCTGCGCTACTACGCGGGCGAGGGCGAAAAGCGTGACGCGCCGGCGCGGGGCATCATCACGGCGATCAGCCCGTGGAACTTCCCGCTCGCCATTTTCACAGGGCAGATTTCGGCGGCGCTCATGGCGGGTAATGCCGTGATCGCGAAGCCTGCCGAACAGACGCCGCTGGTCGCCGCCATTGCGGTGCGGCTTTTGCATGAGGCGGGGGTGCCGCGCGCGGCGCTGCAATTCCTGCCGGGCGACGGGGCGACGGTGGGCGTGGCGCTCACCTCGGACGCGCGGGTGGATGGCGTGGTCTTCACCGGCTCGACCGATACGGCGCAGATCATTCGGCGCGCGATGGCCGAAAACCTCGCCCCCGGTGCGCCGCTGATCGCCGAGACGGGCGGTCTGAACGCGATGATCGTGGATTCCACGGCGCTGCCCGAACAGGCGGTGCGCGATATCGTCGCCTCGGCGTTCCAGTCGGCGGGCCAGCGGTGCTCGGCCCTGCGCTGTCTTTATGTGCAGGAGGACGTGTCGGAGACGCTGATCCGGATGCTCACCGGCGCGATGGACGAGCTGTCGCTGGGCGACCCGTGGCATCTGTCGACCGACGTGGGGCCGGTCATCGACGGGGAGGCGCAGGCGGATATCCTGGGCTACCTCGACGCGAACAAGGCGCGCATCCTCCATCAGGTCGCCGCACCCGAGGGCGGGACCTTCGTTCCGCCCACGCTTCTGAAGGTGGGCGGGATCGACGATCTCGAACGCGAGGTCTTCGGGCCGGTGCTGCATGTCGCGACGTTCAAGGCGGATGCGCTGGAGCAGGTGATCGACGACGTGAACGCGCGGGGCTTTGGCCTGACCTTCGGCCTGCACACCCGCATCGACGGCCGGGTGGAGGACGTGTCGCGCCGCATCCGGGTCGGCAATGCCTATGTCAACCGCAACCAGATCGGCGCCATCGTCGGCAGCCAGCCGTTCGGCGGCGAGGGGCTGTCGGGCACCGGGCCCAAGGCGGGCGGGCCGGATTATGTCGGGCGCTTCAGCGCGTCGCCTGTTGAGGCGGCCACCGAAACGGCCAGTGGCGCGGCGGACCCGAAGGCGGTTCAGGCGCGGCTGTCCGAGGCGGAGGAACGCGTGGTGTCGGAGGAGCTGCTGCCCGGCCCGACTGGAGAGCTCAATCGCCTCACGCACTGGACCCGACCGCCGGTCCTGTGCCTCGGCCCCGGCGCGCAGGCGGCCAGAGCGCAGGCCAAGGCTGTCAGGGAGCACGGCGGTGTGGTGGTGGAGGTCGCCGACCAGCTGCCCCCTGAGGTTCTGGAAACGCTGGATGGCTTTTCCGCCGCGCTGTGGTGGGGCGACGACCAGACCGCGCGCACCTATGCCCGGGCGCTGGCCAAGCGTGACGGGGCGATCCTGCCGCTCGTCACCGAGCGGCCCGATCGGGCCCATGCCTGCCACGAGCGGCATCTGTGCGTGGACACGACCGCCGCTGGCGGTAACGCCGATTTGCTTGCCCGATCATCGGGCTGAGGGGAACCATCCGGGTGACGCATCGTTAGGTTTCCGAACTTAACTGTGCGTTGGGAAACATGTTGCAACGAAGCGACCAGCCTATGCTGAACAACACCCATGCGGTGGTCAACGTGCGATCCGGTCGGCGCGACGGCACCGATGTGACGGATTGGCTGCGCGAGTGTATCGCGGAGTCCGGCGGTCGGCTGACGCTCCATGTCGATGAGCGGGGCGGCTCGATCGAGAAACTGACGCGCCGGGCGCTCGATGCGGGCGCCTCTGCCGTGATAGCCGCAGGCGGCGACGGGACGATTTCCAGCGTGGCCAACGTGCTGGCGGGCGGCGACGTGCCGATGGGCGTGATCCCGATGGGCACGTTCAATTACTTCGCCCGCGCCAATGGCATTCCCGAAGACACGCAAGCGGCACTGGAGGCGATCTGTCACGGGCGAACCTCGCCCGCCGATATCGGCCGGATCAATGGCAAGGTGTTTCTCAACAACACGTCGATCGGGGTCTATTCCCAGATCCTGAAACAGCGTGAGGATACCTATGCGCAGTTCGGGCGAAGCCGCGCCGCCGCCTATTGGTCGGTGCTGCGGGCACTGTTGAAATTCTATGATCCGATGACGATGAAGATCGAGGTGGACGGGAGGCAGATGTCGGTGCGCTCCCCGCTCGCCTTCGTGTGCAACTCGGCCTACCAGCTCGAACGTTTCGCGCTCGATGGGGCGGATGCGGTGCGCAAGGGTGAGCTGGCGCTGTTCCTTGCCGACGACGTGGGGAGGCTGGGTCTTGTGCGCCACGCGGTGAAACTCGCCACGCGCCAGATGCGCGAGGGGCGCGACTTCCGCCTCGTCACCGGGCGCGAGATCGTCATCGATCCCGGCCGCCACAAGCGGCTCGTCGTGCGCGACGGGGAGAAGGAGCCTATGCGCGGCCCTTACCGCATTTCGCTTGAACGACATTCGCTCGACCTTATCCGTCCGCCACGCGCCGCCGGGGCAGTATGAGCCGACTGGTTCACCTGTCGGACCTCCACTTCGGGCGCGCCCGGCCCGAGCTTCTTGCGCCGCTGGCCGAGGCCGTGACGGCGGTGTCGCCCGACCTTGTCGTCGTCTCCGGCGACCTGACCCAGCGTGCCCGGAACCGGGAGTTCGCGGCGGCGCGGCAGTTTCTCGATGGCCTCGGCGCGCGCTGGCTGGCCGTGCCGGGCAACCATGACGTGCCGCTCTATCAGCCGTGGGACCGGTTCCTGAAACCCTTTCGCAAGTATCGCGAGAATATCGCGCTGGACCTCGAACCCTGCCACGAAGGCGCGGATTACCTCGTCGCCGGATTGAACACCGTCGATCGTTTCGCCCATCAGCGCGGGGTGGCCCGCGCGGGGGCGATCCGGCGCATCTGCGGGCTGTTCGACGACGGCGGGGCCGAGCGGTTCAACATCCTTCTCGCCCACCACCCGTTCGAGCAGGACGCGATGAGCCACAAGGCCCCGATGCGGCGGGCCAAGCCGATGCTGGAGCGGCTCAAGGGCTGTCACACCCATCTTGTCCTCACCGGTCACCTGCATATGTGGCACACCGGCCCGTTCCTGACCCAGCCGGGGCACAGCGGGCCGATCCGGGTCCATGCAGGCACGAGCCTGTCCAACCGCCTGCGTGGAGAGGTCAACGATTTCGCGGTGCTGGATATCGAGGGCGATCTGCTCACCGTCACGCGCATGGCCGTTGAGGCCGAGCGGGTGGATTTCACCGAGCGCGACGTGGCACGGTTCCGGCGCGAAGGGGTGGGGCTGGTCGCGCTCGACGGCTCAGAAATCGACCGTGACGCCGGGGAGCTTTAGGGCCTTCATCAGGTCCCGCAACTCCTGCCGCGCGGCGACGTTCGAAATGTTCATCTGCCCCACAACGCCGATGTCGCGCAGGTCGAGCAGCGTGAGGCCGCGCGGGAACAGTTCGCGGAAGATCACCCGCTCGTTGAACCCCGGAGCGGTGCGAAAGCCGATGCGCCGGGCGAGGTTGTTGATCGCCTCACCCATCTTCTTTTTGTTGTGCATCGCCTGTGCGCCCAGACGGTTGCGCACGACGATCCAGTCGATCGGTTTCAGCCCCGCCTGCGCCCGCAGTTGACGGGCGTTCCAGACCATCTCGGCATAGACCGAGGGGGACAGGACCTTGCCGCTTTCCGGGTCGATCTGGGCCAGCAGGTCGAAGTCGACGAAGCTGTCGTTGAGCGGCGTGATGAGCGTGTCGGCCAGCGTATGCGCCACCTGGCTCAGTCGCGTGTGCGAGCCGGGGCAGTCGATCAGGATGAAATCGCAGGTCGGCTCGATCTCGGCCACCGCCTGACTCAGCCGGCGGTCATAAGGGTTCTCACCCGGGTTCAGCGTGGCCGGGTCCACCTCGGGCAGTTCGTAGTAGACGGGGGAGGGTAGCTGCGTCTCGGCCCGCGCCATCGTGGTCGCCCGATTGGCCATGTAGCGCCCGAAGGTGCGCTGCCGCAGGTCGAGGTCGAGCACGCCCACCCGGTGCCCCAGACGCGCCAGCGCGGTCGCGATGTGCATGGAGACGGTCGACTTGCCAGCCCCGCCCTTTTCGTTCCCGACGACGATGATATGCGCCACGCCCGGCCCCCGACATTATCCCAGATGCGCCTGTCCCGGCGCTTTGGCACACTGTATCTTGTGGCGTCGGGTTTTGGAAGCGGACTTCCGTCCCCGCCGGACAAGAGAGCGGGGACGCGAGCGCCGCAACACTGTGTTTCCGACCGGGCCCTAGTGGGCGGGGGTGAATTCACCTTAGGATTCCAACGGGTACTGGCGAGCAGAGTGTTTCCGTTGTGTCGCATCGCCGCGAAACGACCCGGCTGCGCCGAGGGGACAATGAAACTCGAACTGACGTATCAGACGTCGACCGGACTGGTCGTGACGGAGGAGCTTTTCGGCGGCAACACGCTCTACGCGCGCAATACGCTCGATCCCGACGGAAGCTTCATCGAGGCTTTGGGTCAGCTTCACGTTCACGGCCTGCGATACCCGGGCGGCGCGATGACCGAGGTCTGGGGCGCGGCATTCTACGACGATCCCAACACGCTCGCGGCCCATGTGACCGATGCCTACAGCTTCATCGGTCTTGATGCGTTCCTCGACTGGAGCACCGCCAACGATCAGCCCGCGACCATCGTTCTGCCCACAAGCCACCTGTTCATCGGCGATCCGGTCGGCGCGGCGGCGCGCCCCCTCGACACAGCCGCGGTCGCCCGGATCGGCACCTTCGTCGCAGACCTTCTCGCCCGCCATCCCGATGCGGACATCGCCGGGTTCGAGATCGGCAACGAATACTGGGGCGCGGTCGACCGGATGACGTCGGAGGAATACGGTATCCTCGCGAATGCCGTTTCGCAAACGGTGCAGGCCGGGCTCGACTCCGTGCTGGGCGCCGACGCAGACCAGCCAAAGATTTATGTCCAGTCGGGCCAGCAATGGGGCCGTGATTTCCTTTCGGGCGGGGCCTATGGCGATGCCGGGATGGACTGGCCCGAGAGGGTCACGCAGGCCAACGCCGATGTGCTTGGCGAATTGTCGGACGCGGCGATGATCGCGATCGACGGCGTGATCCAGCATTATTACTACGTCGAACCGACCGATCCGCTGACGCTGGGTGACACCGCGCCGGAGCGCGCGGACCGCTACTATCGTGAAATGGTCTGGGACATGCGCCAGTGGAACGCGGCCTTCGATCCGGCGCGCCACGGAACGCTCGATATACTCGTGTCGGAATGGGGACCGGCCTGGATTGCCCGTGAGCAGTGGGGGCTCAAGTCCGCAGGGGTCACGCTCGAAATGTTCGAGGGACTCCTGCGGATCGGGGCGGATGCGGCCCATGTCTGGCCCATCGAGTTGGACGGGTCGGTCGATTTCGCGGGCAGCCATACCGACCGCGACGGGGGAGACAGCGACAAGCTTACCTCACGCGGGCAGGCGTTCCGGCTGATGGCGGAGCACACCATCGGGCTGGAGCTTCTGAACAACGGGTTCGATGCGGCGGATGCGGCTGTCGAGACGGTGGAGGTGAACGCCTACGGGAACGACGACCGCTTCGTCGCCTTCATCATGTCGCGCGCGGGGGTCACGCAGTCGGTGGAGCTGGACGTGTCGGCCTATGTCCCCGGTTTCAGCCAGCTTACCGGGCAGCGCATCTCGCTCATCGACGACAACGCGCACTGGAACGAGGCGCGCTGGTTCGCCGGGACCGAGGCGGTGAGCGCATCCGAGCTTGGCGGCGGCACCCTTATCGACGTGGAACTTGCGCCGTTCGAGGTGCTGATGGTCGAGTACCGGATCACCGGCGCTACGGATTTCACCCCGGACGGCCCGGAATTCCTGTCGGGCCGCATGGTGGCGGACCGGCTCTACGGCACCGACGGGCGGGACGAGATCTGGGGCCGCGCGGGGCACGATCATATCGAAGGGCGCGGCGGCGACGATTACATCCAGGGCAACAAGGGCCGGGACAAGATCTTCGGCGGCAACGGCGACGACTTCAGCAAGGGGCGCAAGGGGCCGGACACCATGCTGGGCGGCGCGGGCGATGACGATCTGCGCGGAAATCGCGGCCATGACCGCATTTTCGGCGAAGGGGGCGACGACCACCTCAAGGGCTGCCGGGGCGACGACTGGCTCTATGGCGGCACCGGGAACGACCGGCTGATCGGCGGGCGGGGCGAAGATGTGCTCGTCGGCGGGCCGGGGCACGATGTGATGACGGGCGGGCCGGGGTCGGACCGCTTCGTGTTCAATGATTGGGGTGCCGACGTCATCACCGACTTCCGCCCCGGCGAGGACACGCTCGATCTCACAGCGCTGGCGGCCAGCTACGGGGCGCTCGACATGACCGCCGCCACCGCTCAGGTCTTTGGCTCGGCGCGGGGCGGGACGCTGGTGGATCTCGGCCCCGGCACGGTCTTTCTCGCGGGCGTCGCGGTCCATGACCTCGGCGCGGACGAGTTCCTGTTCTGAACCGTCAGTTCCGCTTCAATCCGCGCCGCCAGAAAGGCGTTTTTTCCCCTGCATCCCCTGCATCCTCTGCTTCCCCGGGTTTGCGGGCAACGAACGTGAATTCTTTTTCGATGATGTCCTCGGGCACCTGATCACGGATTTCGGGCCGATCGAGGCGCGCACTTGTCCAGCGGCACCGCATGGATTGCAGCATTTCGAACCCCGCATCCATCAGCATCATGTTCATCGCAAACGTCGAGAAAAACAGCGTGTGCGGTTCGAGCCGCTGTGTCGGAGGGCGATTGCCGGCCTCAAAGACCTCAAGCTGGCTCGCCCCGTCCGGCACCTCGACCAGAAAGACCCCCCCC
>CXWF01006729.1_pt1 | contig 32050 bp, 50 predicted proteins | sample 468421 | NCBI WGS metagenome assembly CXWF01 (sample SAMEA2620812, study PRJEB7988) | marine metagenome | biome: marine biome (ENVO:00000447); feature: surface water layer (ENVO:00002042); material: "saline water (ENVO:00002010), including plankton (ENVO:xxxxxxxx)" | depth 5 m
TTGTCTATATTGGGCAATTAAAAACTTTAAAGAAGTTCAAGCAATTGGGTTTGATTATGGACAAAAACATCAATATGAATTAGAATGTGCTAAAAAAATAAGTAAAGATGCAGGAGTTGAGTATAAAGTATTACCCTTATACCATTTGTTGGGTAATTCTGCTTTAACAAATCATGATGAAGATATAAATTCAAACCACAAAGATTTAAAACATCTACCCGCAAGTTTTGTTCCTATGAGAAACGCTTTGTTTTTGACTATTGCGACGGGTTATGCTTTTAATAATGGAATAAAAAACATAGTAACAGGCACTTGTGAAACGGATTATAGTGGTTATCCTGATTGCAGACAGATATTTATTAATAGTTTATCGGTTTCATTATCTTTAGCATTAGATACTGACATCAAAATACACACTCCATTAATGTATTTAGACAAGGCGCAGACATGGGGACTAGCAAAAGAGTTAGATTGCTTAGATGTTATAATAAAAGATACCATGACCGATTACAATGGATCACAGACCATGAATGAGTGGGGTAGAGGGGAATTAAATAACCCTGCAAGTGAATTAAGAGCTAAAGGATATTATAAAGCAAAAGAATTAAAATTAATATAAATTAAAAATTATGGATATAGATAAAACAGGACAAGTAGCAGAGGGTAAAACCTTTTCGTTTAAAGACGAAACACATATAAATACAGGCTTCTTATCAACCTTTCCTTTTGAAAGCACAGAGCAATTAATAATAACAGAAAATCATGAGTTTTCTGCGGTGTGTCCCTTTAGTGGATTGCCTGATGTTGCTTATTTAAAAATAGAATACTATCCCGAAAGCAAAAAATGTATAGAATTAAAGTCATTAAAATACTATATAGTATCATTTAGAGAGGTAGGATTGTATCAAGAGGGGGTTACTAAAAGAATTTTTGACGATTTAAAGAATATATTGCAAACAGAAAGAATAAAAGTAACTACTATTTACAATACTAGAGGTGGTTTTGACACTACTTGTATAGAAGGCGAAATATGAGATATGTTTTTGCTTATAACGGAAAAGAAAACTTAGACGTTTTAAATAAAGTTGGAAATATAAAAAACGTCTTACGATCATACGCATATACTAAAAAAATAGACGATAAAAACTTTCCAAAAGAAAAAGATATAGAAACTTTTTACTTTGACAGTGGCGCCTTTACAAGTTGGACAAAAAATTTAGAAGTAGATATAGATAAATATATAAAATGTGTTAATGAATTACATAAAAAATATAAAGACAAACTAATTGCTATAAATTTAGATATTATTCCTGGTGAGTTTGGTAGAAAGCCAACAAAAAAAGAAATAGAAAAAGCATGTAAAAAAAGTTTAGAAAACTATTATTACATAAAAAAAAGAGTAAAATGTAAATTAATGCCTGTATTTCATCAGCACGATGATTTTAAATACTTAGATATATATTTAAAAGATGATTGCTATATATTAGGTATAAGTCCAGCAAACGATTTGAACACAAAACAAAGAATACCATGGTTAGATAAAGTGTTTAAAGTCGTGCAAAATAAAAAAAGAACACACGGTTTGGCAGCAACAGGAGATGAATTACTACAAAGATACCCATTTTATTCTTGTGATAGCGCAGCATGGGTAATAAACTCAAGTTTTGGAGGTATAAAAATCTTTAACAAAGGCAAACTATATTCTGTAAGGTATGATAAAAAAGAACATGTAGTAAAACACAATATAAATTTAAACGTAGTTGATACTGAAAATCATAAAGGTTTTACTAATAGAAGAATAACTACAATAAGAAACTTAATTAAATTACAAAATTATATTACTAAACTATGGAAAAAAAGAGGAATAAGTTGGGATATTTAGAACTACCAACTGACAAATTAATAAAAGCAAACTGGAATTATAAAACAGAAAACGCTGAAAAACAAGAAAAGTTAAAACAAAACATTAAAAAAAATGGACAAATAGAAAATATCATTGTTAGAGAGTTAGAAACAGGCTTTTTTGAAGTAGTAAATGGTAATCATAGATTAACAGTTTTAAACGATTTAAATATAAAAAAGGTATTTTGTTATAACTTAGGTAAAATAAACAAAACAAACGCAATAAGAATAGCAATAGAAACGAATGAAACAAAGTTTGAAAGTGATAATATAGAATTAGCACAAAGAGTTAAGGAATTAACAGAAGAATTTAAAATAGAGGAATTAGTAAAAACATTACCCTATACAGAAGTAGAGATAGATAACTTTTCTAAACTAACAGATTTTGATTGGGAGCAATATGAAAGCGAAGATTTAAGCGATACTTTTAGCGATACAGAATATAATAAAACAATAAACGTAAAAGTAACAGGAGAAACATATAAAAGGTGGTTAGAATTAAGAGATAGGTTAAACGGAATAATAGGTTATGATAATGAAAGTAAGGTAATAGAGTTTGCAATAATAGAAGCATTGAATATACCTCTAAAATCATTAGAATAATTACACATAATTACACACATTAAAAAAAAGGATATGGAAATAATAAAACACTTGTTTGGTTTTTGTGGGGAACCACATATTAATATAATTACAATAATTCTCGGAACACCGATTGTTTTATATATAACACACTACTTAAAATTATTTAAATAATGGCTAATAAAGACAAATACACATTAGAACAAATTAAAGACGCAATTCAAAAAGCGGGAGGGTTTATATCGATAGCATGTAAGAGTTTAGGTTGCACAAGAAAAACAATTTATAATTACATAGAAAAATATCCTGAATTAAAAGAAACATTATTAGAAATAAGGGAAAGTTATCTTGACATAGCAGAAGCATCTTTAATACAAAAAGTAAAAAAGGGGAACACTCCTGAATTATTATTCTATTTGAAAACAATAGGAAAAGCAAGGGGTTATATTGAAAAGCAACAACTTGATCTAACAAGTGGAGAAGAACAAATAAACAAAATAGAAATTGAAATCGTTAAACCTAAAAGCGACTAATGTATTTGAAAAAAACTATAATGCTAAAACAAAAATAGTTGTAAATCAAGGAGGAACAAGAAGTGGGAAAACATATGCGATATTACAATTATTATTAATACAAGCATTAGAGGGAGATAATAAACTATTTACCGTAGTTAGAAAATCATTTCCTAGTTTAAGAATTTCGGTATTAAGAGATTTTATAAACCTTTTAACCGAATATGGTTTATATTCAGAAAATATACATAATAAGTCAGAACAGGTATTCACATTTGGAACAAATAAAATAGAATTTATTTCGTTGGATCAACCTCAAAAAAAGAGGGGTGCAAAACGACACACTTTATTTATTAATGAAAGTAATGAATTATCATACGAAGATTATTTTCAGTTGATTATTAGAACGACAAATAGAGTATATATGGACTTTAATCCAAGTGATGAATTTCATTGGATCTACGATAGAGTTTTAACTAGAGATGATTGCACATTTATTCAATCTACATACAAGGATAACCCGTTTTTAGAAAAAACATTAATTGATGAAATTGAAAGGCTAAAAGATACCGATGAAAACTATTGGAACATTTATGGTTTAGGAGAAAGAGGACAATCACAGGCACTTATATTTCCAAATGTTAAAACAATAGAAAAAATTCCTGAAAATGCGAAACACTTGGTGTATGGTTTAGATTTTGGTTTTGCAGTTAGTCAAAGCGCTTTAATACAAATTTTTAAAAAGGATAACAATTTATATTTTAATGAATTAATTTATGAACGAGGACTTACTAATAATGACTTATGCGACAAATTTTTATCTTTGGGGATTGATAGACGAGCACCAATATATGGAGATTCTGCAGAGCCTAAGTCCATTGAAGAAATTTATCGCTTAGGATGGAATATAAAACCAACATCAAAAGGAAAGGATAGTGTAAGCATGAGTATTGATATATTAAGACGATATACATTACATGTAACAAGAAAAAGTCATAACTTATTAAAGGAGTTTAGAACGTATAAATACGAAGTAGATAAGGAGGGAATTATATTAAATAAACCAATTAAAAAAGATGATCATGGATTAGATGCAATTAGATACGGATGTTTAATGGTTCTAGCCAAACCGAATTTTGGAAAGTATTATATTAACTAAAAACAAATAATTAAAAATTATATTTATTAAAAATGAAAAAGATTAAAATTAATGTTCCTACAAAATGGGAAGATATTACGATTAAACAATACAATGACTTTATAAAATTGTTTGATAGCAAAAAATCGGATAGAATTAAATCTTTAGAAGGAGTATCTATTTTCTGTAAAGTGCCCGTAAAAACCTTAAAAAAGGTGTTTATGAAAGATATTGAAAAGGCATACAGTTTAATAGTTAAAATGACAAATACAGGTAGAGAGAAAATAGAAATGAAAAAGCATATAGAGGTGGAAGGAAAAACATATTCTCTAATACCTAATATGTCAGAAATGAGCACAGGAGAGTTTATTGATTTAGAACATTATTGCGATGAAAATTTAAACAATAATCTACATAAATTAATGTCTATTTTATATAGACCTTTGATAGGAAAGGTAGATAGATTTGGTAGATATGAAATAGAGCCATACGATCCTGATGAAGAAAAAGATGAAAAAATGTTAGACTTAACAATGGATATACCTTTTGGAGTTCTAGATTTTTTTTTTCGTTTAGAAACGAAACTTTTAGCAGATTCGAACAATTATTTGGAAAAGTTGAAGTAGTGCAAAATGCAGGAACAAAAGAAGAAAAAATAATAACAACAGATGATAGATACAAAGAAAAATGGGGGTGGTATCCAATTTTGTTTGAATTAGCTAATAACGATATTTTAAGAATGAAAGAAGTTTCAAAAGTTCCTATATATCAAGCACTAACATTTTTATCTTTTAAACAAGACAAATTTATATTAGATAGAGAAAAATTAAATAAAAAATAAAATGCCTGGAGTTCATAAACAACATGATGATTTACCATTAACGCAAGTTTTAAACTATATACAAAGATGCGGACAAGAAGACGGAATGAAATTTATTTTCGGTCCCATTACAGAAATTGATTTAGAAAAACTACATCGTGATACATACCCACTAGTGTATTCAGAATTAACTAGTGTGAATTTATATAGCGGTTATACAACTTACACAATAGATATTACAGTATGCGATTTAGATGATGGAGATATACAGGGAGTAAATACAACACCTAATACACCACCACCAACAATAGATCCAAAAGGAAATAGAACATATCAATTAAGAAATTTATTAGATTTTACAAAAAGAATGATAGGTAAATTAAAACACGGGGGAGCAAGTTCAGGAGCGGCATCAGATAGTGTTATTCCTGTTTTTCAATATAATGTAGTCACACCTATAAATTTAACTCCATTTATAGCTAGTTTTTCAAATCAAGTTATAGGATATAATTTTTCTTTACAAGTAGAAACAACATCAGGGTTAAATGCAATTAGTAAGGATGATGTAGATAATACAACAAAAGTAATAATAGATAATAGTTGATATGAGTAATTTTCCTGAAATGTTTAAAGTTTGGGCAGAATTTGGAAAAAAACAAATTCAAAATGCAAGAGCAAATTTAACAAGATATAATAAAAAGGGAAGTGGATCCTTATATAATAACATGGACTTTAGAGTTGATGGAGATTTTGAAGATGGTATGTCAATTATATTTACTATGCCTAATTATGCAAAGTTTGTAGATATTGGAGTAAAAGGAACAAAAAACGAAAAGAAACAAAAACTAACACCACTTTCAAAATCATTATTTAATGTAAATAAAACACCTACATTTAAAAAGAGCAAAAAAATGATACCACCAAAATCATTAATATCGTGGATAAAATCAAAAGGCATAAAAGGTAGAGATGAAAAAGGAAGATTTATAACACATCAATCATTATCGTTTGCAATGGCTATTGCAATACATAAAAGGGGTTTAGAAGGAACAGAATTTTTTAGTAGACCATTATTAAAAAACATGGAACAATTTAAAAAAGATATTGCAGATGCTTTTGCAAAAGATGTAGAAAATTACTTAAAAATAGAAGACAAATAATATGGCTTTAAGAATAAATCAAATACCAATAGACGATGAATATAATAGCACATCAGGAGGAACAGAAACAGGGGAAGTATATGCTATAAATTCAAAATCTTTTATGCCTATTACAGGACAACAAACGACTGATATGTCTAGTAAATTTAGGTATAAATTAGTATTAAAAATATATGATTCAACAGGATCAACTTTACATGCGACTTTTAAACAAAGACCAAATACTTTTAGCACGACATCACCGACTGCAATTTTTGACATTAGAGGAATTTTAAATTCATTGACTTCATTTACTTATTATTCACAATCGGCAGGACAAGATCCTAATAATGAACCCCCTATTCATGAAATAGGTATGTATAGCACAACTCTTATTTCAAGAAATAGCGGAAATTATATAACATTTAGGGCAAGATTAAGTGAAGAATATAGCGAAACACAGAATGGAGATTTAGTAGAAAATAATGGACCGCAAGTTACTTTAGCAGCAGTAAAAACAGCATTTGATCAGTTTAATTATTGGGGAAATACTTATGCATTTCCTGATCAATTTCAAGTAGAAAAATATCAACAAACATTTTATGATAGAAGATTTTTGTCTGTATTACCCGCATCATACAATAACCAAAGTATATACGATTACAGAAAAAGTTGTAAAACCGCAAATGGAAATGTTTTAACAGGATACATACAATACGTAGAAAGATATTATGATTTACACACATTAGCTTTATGGAATAGAGGAAATGGATATACATATGTAAATTATATAAAATTCACATTTCGTAAAAAAGATGGAACAAAATGTAAAATTTCAGGAACAGATTTCACAGATGTTTACTTTCAAATAAATGAACCAAACGGTGCTTTTCCTTATGGAACTTCAAATCAAACAGATGCAGATAGTTTGATATTTGTTGGTGTAGGTGGTAGAAATATAAGAGGAATAAATGCACAAAGTCATTATGTAAATTTATACAATGAAACAACAGGATTATTTACATCTACGAATACAGTAGATTGGGGACCTTTTGAACATGAGGAATATGATTATTATGAAGTGTCAGGGTGGAGTGCAGTTGGACAAAATGCAAATACACAACAAAAAACAAAAGTTTATTATTTCGTTCACGATAATAAATTAAATTGCAAAGAAGAAGAAGTAATTAGATTGGGATGGATTAATCATTTAGGAACATATGATTATTTTAATTTCACAGGAAGTTGGACAGAATCATGGGAAACAAAAACCACAGGAGTAGAGCCTGTTGTTGGAGCAGATAGTTTAAGTTCAGATAGATATAGAATAAGACCTTTAGATGGAAAAAAAGCGGTTACTTCTGTAATGACAAGAAAGGCAAAATTAAGAACGGGAGAATTATCAGAACACGAAAATATATTGATTCAATCTTTATTATCTTCTCCTGAAGTATTTTACATATATAGAGAACAACAAGTGGAATACGATTATGGTGGAATAAGTAAAAAAACCATGACACAAAGGGTTTATATAGAAAAACAATCATACACAAAACAATATAAATCAAAGAAGGATAAAGTTAAATATGAAATTGACATTTGTTTTTCTAATGCAGTATTAACAAACACAATATAGATGAAACCTGTAATAAAATTAGTTGCATATAGAAAACAAACTCTAGCTGAAAATTCACATAAAGCATATGAGTTAGATTTAATGGAAGATCCTAATATCTCAATAAATTATAAATTTGCGGATATAAAAGATCCTAGTAAAAGACAATCAAGCTATTCACAAACATTTAGATTACCATTTACCGATATTAATGATGAGTTTTTTTCATTTTGGGATTCAACTATTGTTGGTGGAGAACAAGTTTCATCTTTTTCAACAATGCACACAGTTAGTGCAGAAATGTATCTTAATGGTGCAGTTCAATTAAAGGGCAAATTAACCTTAAAATCTAAACACAAAAAAGCTAAGTATTACGAAGTTTTATTATTGTCTGATGTAGCAGATTTATTTTCTTTAATGGGAAATAAAACATTACAACAATCGTGGGCAAATGTTACAGAATACAATCATGATTTAACTTCTACAAACATTACTAACACATGGAATAATACAATGCCTAGTAATTTTATTGATATTGTTGGAAGTTGTTGTAAAATAGTATATCCTATATCTAGTAATAAATTTCCTTTATTATACAATCCTGATGATTTTTTAGGAAATGATGGCTCTAATACATCGTATCAAGTTTGGGATGATACTGCGGCAGGAGGAGCAGGAGCATATGTAGATGTTTACGGTTATTCTCCACACAAATTATTTTTAACAGGATTGAAACCTGCAGTTCAATTACGAACAATGTTAGAAGTATTATTTCAATCACATGGTTATACATGGACATCTTCATTTTTTGATAGTGTATATTTTAGAAGATTATACATGACAACATGTAATTGGATGGAAGGAGAAGGAACACATGCGGCACTAACTAATCCTTCAAGTGCACCACCAATGGTAGATGCTTGTAGAATAGGGCAAACAAAAATGCAAATTATTTATTCTCCAACTCAGGGTGATTTTAATGAAGATACTAACACACTACAAAGAGGGGGGGGTGCAATGAACAATCTTTCCATAGATAATTTAGAAAATAATTGGCATACAAGTTCTGTAAAATGGGATACTATTCCTATAAACGATCCTGATGGAACACTTTTATCAAATACTTTATATAATGATGGATCACTAGCAACTTTGCCATCGGGTTCATCTGCAATAACAACAACTGATGGTAGTTTATTTTTTCCTGATGGATCGGGTAATGCTATTGATCAAGGTGGGGACATGCAGTGGGAATCTTCAGAAATATACCAATTAAATGAATTAAAAATTAAGTTTGATAGTCACATATGTTTAATGACTGTTTTAAGTGGCGATTGCGACGAATGTGGAGGAAATGGATATGGAGGAACAAATGAAGTAAATATACCCTATACAGATTATGAAGATAATTCAAGCAGTGCATTTAATTATAATAGAAGATTAGGTGTTCAATTAGTAATTTACAATCAAGATGGTGTTAGAGTAGCTATTTCGCCTATTCAAAGTGTTAATTATCCAAAAGGAAATATCACACACACATCTGCAAATTTATGTAATCAAGATCCTCCTGTTAGTTTTAATAGAACATTAACTGCTGGATCACAAGTTCATTGCGACGATATAACAGGAAATCTTTCAGATGCTCCATGGATACCAATAAATTTTGAATTTTCAAACGAATATGCAATAGTTGAAGAAGGAGATAAATTAAAGCCAAAAATTAGAGTAGGACCATGGAATGGATCAGATTGGAATACAATGGACTTTTCAACTTTTAATTGGTTTGTAATAGATGATGGAGATAATGAAGGTAGAAACTGTGTATGGTTTTGTAGGAAAAATGAAATGATTGGACAATCAAATGGAGATTATGGATACGATACAGAGTTAAAAATTCCAATAGCAATTTTGGGTGCTCCTGAAAATTATGGAGGTGTAAATAATTTTGGAGTTGTTGGGACAATAGATGGAAATGAATGCAAAACAATGCTAACTTTTTATAGGGAATTAGCGGGAACAACGGTCAATCCATATGGACAACAAGTTAGTATTCATAATTGTTTAGATCCTGAAATAACACAAGCATCGTTTTTAAAAGATTTAATAGGTAGATTTAATCTTGTTATTCAGTCGGATCCTAATAGTTCAACAAACTTAATAATAGAGCCTATGCAAGAGTTTTTGCTAGAATCTAATATGGCAAAAAAAGATTGGACAAAAAAAATAGATAACGAAAAAGAAACAATAATAAAACCCACAACGGAGTTAAGATTTAAAGAAATTCATTTAAAAGATTTACCCGATGAAGATTATTTTAATAGGCATGTAAAACAAGATTTTCCTGAAGAATTAAGTCCTTATGGAAGATACGATGCTATATATAGTTTTGATACATATACATCAGGACAAAACCAAACTAACACCCCTATATTTTCTCCATATATAGTTGATATTATAAGAGATGAATTTGTGCCTTATTACGACACATATTTATTTAGGGTTTTATTACATAAAAATTATTCTTATACAGAAGAAGGTCAAATGGACTTTCCTGCGACTAATCCAAAATTATTTTATTACGGTGGTAGTCCTGTAAATGTTGTAGATCAGGGGGGATTATATTACATGCATTGGGTAGATGAAAGTGGAGCACCACAAGTTGGATCATACGGAGATTATCCGTTGTGTAGTGTTTTTGAAGTAACTGCAGATAATACCGCATATTCAAATACAACTCCATTACAACCCGATGGTAAAATTTTATTGTGGAGAACAAATTTTCCTATAATAGCACAAAATCAATTACCAATAAATACAAATTATCCCGGAACACCACCTATTAATTTAAATGGATATTACAACACATATTGGAGAGATTATTTAAATAGTTTATACCACCCTGATAGTAGGGTTATGATACGATATTTCTATTTAGATGAAATAGATATAGCACAATTTAAATTCAATGATGAAATTTTTATTGAAGATTCATGGTGGAGAATAATTGAAATATCTAATTATCAAGTAGGAGCAAAGGCATCTGTAAAAGTAACATTAGTAAATATAGTCCTAACTAATAGGAGAGAATTGTCTGCATGTGGTTATTCTCCTCAACTTGATACAGATGGATCAATCTTATATGTAGGACAAGGCACAGGAAGTTGGATAGTAGTTTTAGCTATACCTTATTGGATCCCTGATGGAGGTGGTGCTGCAACTGTTTTCGTAGATGATCCTGAATGTTGTTTAGAAGGGGGTGGAACACCGATTGAATCTAACAATGGACTTTATTTTTGTATGGGATATGAAGAATAATTAATATGGCAAAAAACAAAGCAATAACGGGAGATGCATGGTATAGAAATATGGAAAAGAGAATTCCAATTCTAACCGAAAAAAGTAGTAGGTATTTAAAGCCTTATGGTTCTGCAATAGATAGAAAACCACTATTTAAACAAAGCGCAGAATCTAATGTTTCACAATCTTATTACAAATCAAATAATCCTTATACTTCTCCTATATATAGAGAATCACACACAACACAATTATTTGCAACCACTTTAGAAAAACCACCTGCACAAGTAGATAATTTTAGTAGCTCATCAGTATTACAAGCCACAAACGATAGTTGTGGAAATTTCTGTGTTTTTCGTTCTAGTGGTATTTTAAAAATTTCAGGTAAACTAACTGTATCAGTAGTTGGTGGAACGAGGGGAAATATAGGAGAAATGTCTATTCAAGAATTCTTATTTATAGTAAAAAGAGTAAATGGAAATTATACTGTAACGAAAGCAAATTTAAATGGATATTCTCATGGACAGAAAATTTTATATGCAGACACTAACATAGGAACATGTATTATAAAGCCTTTAATAAATGATAAACCGAAATCTACATTAAGTCCTAACCAACAAAAAGGAGGAGTATATTTAAAAGTTTATTCACAAAACCCTAACCAAATTTGTAACTGGATTGCGGATGTTAATTTTGATTTTCAAGAATTAGATTTTAATTTGAGTGTTGGGGGTAGAGCAGTATTTCAGGACGAAACTGATATATTTTTAAATTCAAAAACAAACAGTTTAAAAGATTCTTTATTATGGAATTAAAAGACAATATAAATGCAATAGGAAAATCTTTGTTATATCAAATAAAAATAATAAACAAAGTAGAATTATATGGAAGAAAAGAATATGAATTTTTATATGGAAAAAACAACAAAATAAAAACATTTAGAAACTTTATTAAACAAATAAAAAGAGCATGGAACAAGTAGATTTTAGAATGAATTTAGATACGGGCGATGCTAATAAAAAGCTAGACGATATAAAAGACGGAATAGACGAAATAAAAGAGTCCTCCAAAAAAACTGAACAAGCAACAGGCGGTTTAGCAAAAGGTTTCAAAGGAGTAGGTTTAGCAATGAAGGCGGCAGGGTTTGCAATTATAGTTCAAATTGTAGGCAAATTAACCGATGCTTTAATGAAAAACCAAGCGGTAGCAGATGCAGTAGAAACAGTATTCAATTCTATTGGTGTTGTATTTAAAATGGTTTCAGATACTTTAGTTTCAGTATATAATAAAGTGAGTGAAAATTCTGCAAATTTTGATGCTTTAGGAAGAATACTAAAAAACATAATGACAGTTGCATTAACTCCAATGGAATTAGCTTTTCATGGATTGAAATTAGGTATTCAAAAACTTGCTTTAGCATGGCACAAATCTCCATTAGGAAGTGGTGATCTAACTAAAATTAATGAATTACAACAGGGGGTAGATGATTCAAAAGCAAAAATAAAAGAATTAACAGATGAATTAGTTACTGCGGGACAGGGTATAGTAGATGATTTTAGTGAAGCAGTAGGAGAAATTAAAAACATATCTACAATAGTTGCAGACGAGTTTAAAAATACATTTGAAGGGGTAACTGTAAACAGTATAATAGAACAAGGAAAAGCCATTACAGAAACCAAAAAGAATTACGGGCTTTTGGCTTTAGCACAACAACGATTAGTAGAACAATATGATCGTGAAGCAGAAAGTCAAAGACAGATTAGAGATGATGTTAGATTAACAATAGACGAAAGAATTGCGGCAAATGACAAATTGAATGAGATATTAGAAAAACAAGCACAAGCAGAAAAAGATGCCATAAATGCCCAAATATCTGCAGTAAGACAATTAAATGCTTTAGAGGGAGAAACACCTGAAAGATTAGAAGAATTATATGCACTTAAAACTGAATTAATTGGAATAGATGCAAAGATAACAGGAATGCAATCCGAACAAAAAACTAATGAAGCGGCACTACAAGATGAAAGGATTGCAAACATGCAGGAATTAACTGCAATGGGACAATCTGAAATAGACAAACAATATAGTGCAATAGAAGTTGATGCAGAAAGAAAAAGGGAATTAGCTAGACGAACAATATCGGACAAACAACAGTTGGAAGATATGTTATTAAAAATTGATCAAGATGCGGCAAATCAAAGAAGAAAAATAGATCAAGCGACAATGGATGCTAAATTAGGAATTGCAAGTCAAATGTTTGGAGCATTAAGTAGTTTAGCAAAAAAGGATAGTAAAGCGGCAAAAAAATTAGCAGTTGCACAAGCATTAATAAATACATATCAGGGTATAACAAAAGCACTAGCATCAGGACCGCCACCATGGAATTTTATACAAGCCGCAGCGGTAGGTTTATCAGGAATGGCAAGTGTTAGAGATATTATGTCCACAAATGAAGAAGGAGAAGAAACTGCGGATGATCCTGCACCAACAGGAGGTTCGGGACCACCGGGAATTGCACCATCAAATCAACCTTCAATGACACCTAATTTAATAGGTGAAGCATCAACAAATCAACAAGATTGGGAACCTGAGCCTGTTCAAGCATATGTAGTTACAAACGATATTTCAGAAAGTCAAGCGCTACAAAATGAAGTAAACGAACAGACAACAATGTAAACAAATGATTAGAAATTATATTTAGTAAAAATAAAGCAAATGAAAATAGTAGAATTAGTAATAGATGAGAACGAAGAACAGTTTGGAATACAGGCAGTATCGTTAGTTGAAAACCCTGCAATAGAAGAAAATTGGGTAGCCTTATCAAATGATAAGTTTATTTCAATGGCTAAAATAGATGAAGACAAACAAATTTTAGTTGGACCTGCATTGATCCCAAATAAAAAAATACCAAGAATAGATGGAGAAACTAACGAGGAGTATTTAGTTTTTTTTAAAGAAGATACAATTTACAAAGCACAAGAATTGTTTATGAAAACTTTGAAAAATAATAATGCTACATATGAACATAAAATGGAAATTGGTGGAGTTAGTGTTATTGAAAGTTGGATAAAAGAAAGCAAGTTTGACAAGTCGGAAGAATATGGTTTTAAAGAATTACCAATAGGGACGTGGTTTATAAAAATGAAAGTTGATAATTCAGATGTTTGGGAGCAAGTTAAAAAAGGTAATATAAAAGGTTTTTCTATTGAAGGGTATTTTGTTGATTCAGTAGTAAATATGCAAAAAGAAGAATGCGAAACATGTGATGAAGTAGAAGTAATGGATGATATAAAATCTGTATTAATGAACGCAGAATTACGACCTGACATGACTTTGGATGGAGTGCCTGTTTATAAAGATATAGAAAAAGCAGAATTATTTGGACAATTATTTTACGATTGTGTTGGAGCACATGCACACGAAATAGATGGACAAACATTTTACATGGCTTGTAAGGATCATACCATGTTAGCAAAAAAAAGAAAAGAAAAAATTGAACACTATAAAGAGGTTTTAAAAACTAAAAACAACTTTAAAACATCGTATGATATTTGGAATAATTATATGAATAAATAAACAAACTGAGTAATAATATATTTAAAAGAAATAATGAAATGACTACAATTCAAAAAATCAAAAAACTATTAAACCTTTCTAAAGGAAAAACATACAAAATTGAATTATATGCAGAGGCTATCCTAGATGATGGTAGAGTAATTGCAACAGAAGACGATGAAATGGCTATTGGAAGTAGTGTATTCGTTATTGGAGATGATGGAAGTGCTCAACCTTTAGAGTCAGGAACATACACATTAAAAGATGGAACGTCAATAGAAATTGTTGATTCTAAAATTTCTGTTTTAGGAGAAGAAGAAAATGAAGAAGAAAAAGAAGAAATGTCAGAAACAGAATTGAGAGCAGATGAAGAAGCACCTAAAGTAGAAGAAGTAATTGAAGCAGAAGATGATGTTTCAGAAGAAATGGCAAAAAAAATATATGAAGAAACTCCCGATGAAGTGACAGAAGAATTATCTTCTGAGATTGCTAAAATGGTAGTTGCTTTTATAGAAGAAAAAGCGATGGAAGATACTCCTGAAGAAGACAAAGAGGAGTTTTCCGCAATAGAAAATTCAGAACTAGTTTCAGAATTAGTTAATAAAATTGATGAATTAGAATCTAAGTTAGAAGATTCTCCTGCATCAGAGGGTGTTAAGGCGGTTCCTGTTGAATTGTCTGAATATGCTCACTCAAAAGTGGATCTAACAACAATGTCGGTAGCAGAAAGGCAACGACACTATTTTAATAATTAAATTTTAAAGAATAATAAAATGGCTAAAAATTATAATTTAAACAAGATGTCGTTAGCAAAAAGATACGAATTTGCAAATCCTGATATTCAGGGCGATACTTATGCAGGTGAATTGTCGTTACCTTATTTAAATGCGGCACTAAAATCTAATGATACTATTGCAAAAGGTTTTGTTAGAACTTTAGATGGTTTGACTTCAAAAGCGGTAATGATAAGAATGTCGTCTACGTCTTTAATTGGAGCGGCAAATTGTGATTGGCAGAATGGAGATGATTTCCAAACAAATGAAGAAACTATCACTTTGAACGATTATCAAGTAAATCAAAAATTATGTCGTTCAACTGTATTTCCAACATGGATTGGACAGGGAATGGATAGAAATGGTAATCTACCTCAAACATTTGAAAAGTATTTATTAGAATTTACTGCGGCAAAAGTGGCGGAAGAATACGAAACTAATTTGTGGATGGGATCTGCAAATGGTTTAGGTTTTGTGTCTAACGATGGAACTTTTGATGATACAGGTATAGAGGCATCAGCTTGTAAAGATTTTGCAGAAGTTGATTTTGCAAATGCACCTGCAGTTGGAACAATTATTGGTTTAATGAATGATGTTCTTAATCAAGCATTAACTACTAACAGTGCAATGGTAGGAAAAACAGGTTTTGGTTTCTATATGAATACAGGAACATATGCACTATATGCACAAGCACTAGCAAACGCAACTACTTTCCAAGCGTTGGGTGCGGCGGCAAATTTTGATAATCTTACATTTATGGGTTATCCAATTTATGTTTGTCCAGGAATGCCAAACGATTGTATAATTGCAACTTATCCTGAAAACTTAGTTGTAGCATCTAATGTTGGAACGGATGTAACTTCTGTTCAAATTATTCCTACGTATCAATACGATGGAAGTGATCAAGTTAGAATTGTTATGAGATGGGCTTACGGGGTTGGAGTAGGTATTCCAACTGATGGAGTATTCGGATCTTCTATTCATGCATAAATTGATTATAAAGGGAGTTGAAATATACTCCCTTTTAACTTAAAAAAATATATAAAAAATGGCTTGTAATACGGTTTCAGGAAGATTAGTTTCATGTAAAGATTCTGTTGGGGGTATAATAAAAGTTTATCTTGCTCCTTACAAATTTAACTTTGCAACTGATTGGGTTTTAGCTACAAATAATAATGGTTTAATTGACACACTTGCGAATTCAGATGAATTATGGCAATTTGATGTTAGACCTAATTCAAGTAGTTACACATCAAATATAACGACTGATCCTGCAACAGGTTCAACAGCAGTTGAGCAAGTCGCAGAATTGGCATTTCATAAAATAACTGACGATGATTTTAAAATGCTTCAAGCAGTAATAGTAGGTAGATTTCAAGCATTTGTTTTGGATGCAAACCACAATGTTCATTGTATGGGTTATTTTTGGGGAGCAGAATGCTCAGGCGGTGCTATGGTAACAGGACAAGCAAAAGGAGATATGTCAGGGTTTAATATAACCCTTACTGCAAACGAACCTAGAAATATAGCGGTTAAAAGAGGAGGTGGAATTCCGGGAACATCAAATTATCCATTTGATGGATTGTCGTATTCAGTTGGTGCGTCGTTAACATTGAGTGCAGGAACATATCCAACATTATAATAAAACTTTCATATTCTGTTTTGAAAAAGAGGGCACATTTGACGATGGTTTGTCCTCTTTTTTTATGAGATTTTACGCATTAAATAAGGTGCTACAATTTTACATATATAAAAACAAAAACATTAAATTTATATTTATTAAAAAAGAATAACATGGCTAATTTAAAAGTAAAAGAAGAACACAAAGATAAACGATTAGGTGGGTGGCTTACTCCTCTAGGTGAAATGCAACCTCATCAATTAGAAGAAATTAAAATAATGTATGGAGATAGTTGGTTTGTAAAAACTTCTAAAAAAAGTGAATAGATGATAGATGCGGAAGTTACAAGTTCTAAAAAAACTGTTAGAATTCTTGCAAACATATTAGATAGTATATGGATTGAGAATTCAAACCAAGCATTTATACCCACAATAAAAATTAAAAACAAAGAAACTAACAAACAAAAGTTAGTAAAACCTTACTTGTGGTATTTAGAAGAAAAAAAAGAAGTTGTAAATTTGTTTATACAAACTTCATCTATTGCAACTGATGAAGATTTAACTAATAGTTCAGCATCTACAAATGGTGGTTGTGTTCAGTTTGGGACGAATGATTTTCCATATGGACTTTATGAATTAACTGTTCATTATAATCAAAATGATTCTGCAAATAATAGTAGCGACTTTTATAAAGTGTTTTTTGAGCATTTACTAGTTAGTCCTTCAACAGACAATGATAAAGAAATTAAATGGACATCTTATATTTCTACAAAAGACACTAACCCAAATGAAACATATATAACTATTTAACATGGCTAAAAACAAAAAAAATTATGATGTTTCAGTAGTGAATTTATCTCACTATAATATACCTCATATAATTGAAGACGATAGAAAAAATTGGATCTCATTTGGAGAAGATAATTTATATCCACAATACCTTATAGAATTGTTTGTAGGTTCGGGTATTCATTCTGCAATAGTAAAAGGAGTTTCATCAATGATTGCGGGTGATCAAGATGGAACATTACAGGGAATAGATGTAGCAGAAAAAGAGAAATTTAATGAATCACAAAAAGAACAATATCTACAATTAACAAAACTTTTAACTAATAGTAATCATAATACTATTAAACATCTTTCTTTTGATTTAAAATTATTTGGAGCATGTTATATAAATGTCATATGGAATAAAGCACGAACACGAATAGCAGAAATAAAACATATTCCTGCACAATATATTAGAATTGGAAAATGCGATGCTTTTGGAAAAATTAACGAATACTATTATTGTTACGATTGGAATGATACTAGAAAACATCCTCCCCAAACAATAAAAGCATTTGATGAAAAAAACAGAACGGATGCAAGTCAAGTATATTGCATAAAAGAATATAATCCTCAATCCTTTTATTATGGACTACCTGATTACATAGGTGGTGCGGATTACATACGTTTAGACATGTCAGTAGCGGAGTTTCATTTGGCGAATTTAGATAATGGCTTTTTTCCTAGTGCAATGATTAATTTTTCTAATGGAGTTCCAACAGAAGAAGAAAGGAGAGAAATAGAGCGAAAAATTAATTCAAAGTTTGTTTCAGGGGGTAACGCAGGAAAAATAATTATGACATTTAATGATGGTAAGGATCATACTCCTGAAGTTGTCCCATTAACACCTAACGATAACGATGATTCATACCAATTTTTATCTACCGAAGTATCACGAAAAGTTCTAACCTCACATCGTGTAACTAGTCCTTTATTATTTGGAGTAAAAGGAGATGGAACAGGGTTTGGAAATAATGCAGACGAATTACGTGATTCATATTCACTTTTTAATAATACGGTAATTTCTGTATTTCAAAACACTTTAATAGATGGTTTAAAAGAATTATTTAAAGTAAATAAAATAACACTTCCTATATATATTAAAACACTTAAACCTGCAGATTTCTTAGATTTAGATTCTGTAAAAGTTATGGATGAAGAAGATCAAGAGAAAGAGGGGGTAGAACAAACCATGTCGGAAAAGACGATTGAGCAATTAAGAGAGATAGTAAACCAACATGATAAAAAAAACTTATCTAAACACATTGAAATAAACGATGATAACGAAAAAGTTTGTTTAGCATACTTTGATGAAATAGGAATAGAAATAAATGATCACATGTGGTTTGAAGCACACTCAGAAAAAGCAGAACCCGATACTATTCCAAAATACCATGAATTTGCATATGCTCCTGCGGGTAAACCAAATGCTATAACAAGAGCATCGGATATTGGTATGTTTAGATTGTTATATAGATATGTAGGACCTATTTCACACAATAGTAGATCCTTTTGTCAAAAAATGGTAGCAAAGTCAGAAAGCGGAACATTATATACTGTTGAAGATTTAAAAAAGGCAAGTAGTAGAGCGGTCAATAAAGGTTTTGGTCCTAAGGGCACAAATAAATACGATATATTTTTATACAAAGGAGGAGTTAATTGTAAACATTATTGGGAAAGGGTTTGGTATTTTAGAAAACAAGTTCCTGAAGGATATACATATGTAGATGATGAAGGAAATACATACGAAGGTGGAGAATTTTTACCTAATGGAACATTAAATAGATTTAAAGAAGTTTCACAATCTTTTGCTAATTCAATGGGAGTTACTCCAAAAGTGGACGACAGTTATGCAAGAAAAGTAGGAGATTATAGATTAAAATAATATGGCAACAAATCACGTAGTTTTTATAACAAGAAATAGATTAATAAAAGACACCCCATTGTCGGATACTATTGATGCAGATATCATTATGCCCGTAATTTTGTTAGCACAAGACAAATATATATACCCTAAATTAGGAGATGATTTATATAATAAATTGAAAAATGACATAACAAGTGGATCACTAGCGAACGATTATTTAACACTCGTTGAAAATTATATACAAAAATCATTAGTTCAATTTGCTTTTGCAGAATTATTACCTGTATTACGATTAAAATTTAGTGGTCACTCGGTAACTCAAATGAATAACGAACAAGGAAATGGAGCAACATACGAAGAATTAAAACCTATTATGGAAAATGCAATTAATATGGGAGAATTCTACATGAAAAGAATGATAGATTATATTTCAAATAAAACTGATTCATTTCCTGAATATAGTTCTAATACGGGTGGAGAATTAAGTCCTTCTAAAACATCATACTATTCAAATATGAATGTAGATTTTAACCCTGACTTTAAATCTAATAAATTAAAAGCGTGGGCACAAGGAACAGGTCTTTCTAAATATATTGATATATGTTAAGAAAGAGCAGACCAAGAAATAGGAATATCCTATTGCTAAAAAAATATATTAAAAAACTATTAAAACATGGCAAGTCCAGTAAAACTAACAGACAAAACAGCGCTAACGGAAGTTGGTAGTGGAGATTTTTTACATGTTGTAGATATTTCAGATACCACTTCATCATCTGCAGGAACGAGTAAAAAATTAGAAGCGGGATATTTAATACATACAAAAAAAACAACAATCATTGCAAGTGATGTCCAAAAATTAAAATATAATAATACTCCTATTGCAGTTTGCGATGCTCCACCAACAGGTCATATTGCAATACCGTTAAGAGTTTTTTTACATTGTTATTGGGATGCAGGAGCAACGCAAGAATCATCTTCTGATAATTTATATTTTGGATATTTAAATCCTACCACAAACAAACCTATAAGTTTATATTATTATTATTTAGATTATAAAAACGATCTTATGAATGGTATAAACACTACTGCATCAGGATCAAGAATGTGGAGTTTGTATTCAACAGGATCTAGCCAATTTAATTCAGGAATTTCTTATGGAGTAGGAACAACTATTCCGATTTTGAATTCAAAATTAGGTGTTTGGTCAAACGATACTTTTAACGGTGGATGGAACATGGATGTTTATTGCACTTATCAATTTTTAAAAATAGCTTAATATGGACGATAAATTTAAATTATTATTACTTGAATTATTAATGGAAAATGCGGTAACTAGTAACAATAAAGATAAATTAGAAGAATGTATAGCATTAAAAGATGAGTTATTGGAAACTATAGAAAGCACTCATTTAGAAACAATAGTCACATCTACACATATTAATAATGTTACAGATGCTATCGATAAACATAATCGTAAAAAATAATGAAATTAGTTTTATTGATATTATTATTTCCATTATTAAGTTTTGGGCAATTTTATAAATACTCAACTGTATATGGTGGTTATTCTATGAATTCTACAATGCAACCCGTAGAAACTTATCAGTATATAAATAATGAATTGATTGAAACAACTAATGAATTTGGATCCAATTATCGTTATCAAATAGGAATTAAAAAAATAGGTAGATACAAATTTGAAAAAAAACCTAAATTCTATTACGACGGAAAAGAAAATAATGCTACTATTCACAGATCCCCGATTGGTAATTTTGAATACTTATTACAATATGAAAAAATTAAAGATCGAGGAATAGAGTATACAAATAGTGATTTTTGGTTTCGTTATACAGGAAAAAATTATATAGCAAAAATACAATCATCTAACAATGGTTATGTAGATCTTAATTACAAACTAGTAGATTTGCGTTTTAAGGCTAATTTTAGCGATTTTCAGGCGACTTTGGGTGTAATTGGTAGAAATCATAGGGTTTACAGTATTAATCCGTTTAAAAGAGATTTTCCAAATTATAATAATTTTGATTCAATACAGGAACAATTAGGTATACAAAGCGAATCGGCTTTTGTAGATGCAAATATGAATGGTTATATGGATAGATGGGAAGATGCATATACAATATGGACAAATCAAGATGGCGATACAATCGCAAATTCAATACAACAGGCACACAATTTTTATGCAGATTACGTAGAAGAATATAATAAAAGAGAAATGGATCTATTGGGTAATCAAAATACATTATCTATTGTTGCGGGTTTATCATATTATAAATACGCAGAAAATTGGTTTGTTTTATTGTATGGAAATTATTTATTTAAAAGTTTTGCATTAACAGAATATGGACATGAAGGGATAGATTATGATTTTGGTATTATAGGTAATTTAAAATTGACTAGAATCTTATCTCTTTATACTGATATAAATTATTTGAAGTATTTTGATAGAAAAAATTACTCAATAAATTTAGGACTTAACCTTTTAATTATATAAATATGGAATTATTAAAAAAAATAACATCTAGTAAGAAATTTTGGTATGCAGTAGGAACAATTTTTCTATTGTTTTTTTCAGATAAAATAGGAATTAGCGACCAAGCGGTAAATAATGTAGTATTAATAGCGATTGCTTTGCTTATCTCACAAGGGTTAGCAGACAGATGCACAAATAAATCAGAGTGTAAGAAATGAAAATAAATGAAAAAAGCGAATTCACTTTAGATTTAAAAACAATAATAATGGTTGTAGGCTTTATTGTTGGTATTTCTACGACTTATTTTACATTAAAAGCAGAGGTGGAGTTAGCAAAAACTTTACCAAAAATGCCTATAAGTGAAAAAGAATTTGAATTAAAGGATGAATTAATAAGAAAAACGATCATGTCGAATGCAGACAGATTAGAAAAGGTAGAAAAAAGTTTAGAAAGAATAGAGGAGCGGGTTTATGAATTAAAATAATTAAAATGAAAAATTTTTTATTGATAGTATTTTATGTTGTAGCCATGTGGTTTTTCGGAGTTGTGGCTTGTAATGGTCAAGTTTCGGTTATTCATTTTAATAGTGAATGGAATAGCGATAATGATTTTAATATATCAACATTAAAAGAATGTAAAAAAGAGAATGTTATTATATGTCATAATCCTGAATTAAAAGACAAATACGATATTATTTCTGTTCCTACAATTATAATTTTTGACGATGGAATAGAAGTAGACCGATTTGAAGCAAACTTAATGTTAGAATTAACTTGCACAAAAAAAGATATACAAAAAGTAATAGATAAAATAATGTTAAAGCGATTTGAATAATGAAGGATGTTTTGGCAATACTAATTTTTTTATCTCTAGCAACTTTAAATGTATTATTAATAAGTTATTTATCTAAAATATGAAACTATCTAAAAACTTTACACTTTGGGAATTTGAAAAATCTGAAACTGCAAAACGAAAAGGACTATCTAACAAGCCGAATATCGATCACATAGATAATTTACAAGAATTAGTAAATAATCTATTACAACCATTAAGAGATAAAGTAGGATCAATTAGAGTTACTTCGGGGTTTCGATCTACTGAATTAAATAAAGCAATCGGCGGAGCACATAAAATAATAGACGGAAAATATACTGCAACTTCTCAACATTGTAAGGGACAGGCGGCAGATATTCAATACTACAAAGATGGCATAATGAATAATAGAGTGTTATTTGATGCAGTTTTAGAATTAGGATTAGAATTCGATCAGATGATAGAGGAGTTTGATTATAGTTGGATACATATTTCCTTTAATTGTAGGGGAAATAGAAATCAAATACTAAGTGCTTATTCAGATAATGGTAGAACAAGATATAAGGATATAACAAAAGATTATAAATAATGAAATTTTTAAAAAACTTATTTGGTGGACTTAATTTAGATGTTAATAAACTCGTTGATAATGTCGTAACTACGGATGCCGAACGAAAAGAATTAAAAATTAAATTTAAAGAACTGATATTAAATGCACAAGCTAATGCAGAAGAACAAATAACTAGAAGATGGGAAAGCGATAATCAAGCGGGGTGGTTACCTGCAAACATTAGACCTTTGACATTAGCTTTTTTAGTTGTTTCAACTGTATTATTAATTTTTATTGAAGGTGGAGTAATTGATTTCAATGTTAAAGATAATTGGATTGATTTACTACAACTCGTTTTAATTACGGTGATTGGTGCTTACTTTGGTGGGCGAAGTTTTGAAAAAGTTAAAAAAACATAAAAGTAAAAAAAACTCATAGATTACGATTAACTAAATCGGAGCATGATTTAATTAAAGACATGCGACAACGAGAGAGTTATGGTGTAGATAATTTGTTGTGCATAGGAGATCTACACGAACCTTTTTCTTTGGATAGTTATTTAGAATTCTGCATATCCAAATACAACGAATTTAATTGCACAGAAGTTGTTTTCATTGGAGATATTATAGACAATCATTATTCTTCATACCACGAAACATCTGCAGATGGAATGGGTGGTGCAGATGAATTAGATTTTGCAATAGAAAGAATTTCACGTTGGTATAAAGCATTTCCCAAAGCAACAGTAATTATCGGGAATCATGATCGCATGGTTTCAAGAAAGGCACAGACAAGCGCTATTCCTAGCAAATGGATAAAATCATATAAAGAAGTATTAGAAGTTCCAAATTGGAATTTTGTAGAACGATATGTAAAGGATGGAGTTCAGTATTTACATGGAGAGGGCGGAACTGCGAGAACTAAATGTAGGGCAGATATGATGAATACTGTTCAGGGACATTTACACACACAGGCTTACTGCGAACATTATGTAGGTCAAAAATTTAGAGTGTTTGGGATGCAAATTGGATGCGGGATCAATCATGAAACATATGCAATGGCTTATGCGAAATACGGAAAGAAACCCGCTATCGGTTGTGCAGTGATTTGTAATTCAGGAAAATTACCTATAAATTTGTTAATGAAATTATGAATAAACAAAAACATACATATAGTAAATCAATAAGTTTGGAAGTTGAATATAAGTATGATGAAAATTATAAAAAGGTATACAACCTAAAAAAACTTAAAAGGCAATTTCAAGTGATTGCTAATAAGTATAAAAAATAATCATCTTATAAAGGGGGTGTATATACAGATTGTTTTAATGTCGTCTCCGCAATCTGAATATGTGTTCTAATATATACCCCTTTTTTTCTTTTAATTATACCTGTTATATAAATTTTTTTTTATTTTTTCTCCTTTTGTGGTTGCGTAGATGTAAATTAATTTTTATATTTGTTGTATAATTGTTCGGGTAATATGTTTTCCAACTAATCCGACCTAATGAGAAAAGAGCAGAAAACCAATGTTGCGAACAATTATAAAAGTAAGATCAGGGGTTTTAATCATCAGTTTATTACTTTTTAGGAACTCTGCTTAGATTAAAACTCTTGATTCTTACGAATTAAAATAGTTATAAATTAAAATTAGAACACAAAATGGAAACGAAATTCAAATTAGACAAATTTAGCCTTTATTTAGATTTAGGCTTTACACCCAAAGAAGTTGCAACATTATCTATAACACTTGATTATAGAAAAGAGGAATTTATTAGAAAAATATCTGAAGCAAGAAAAGACATGATAGATTATCCAAATCTTGCAGAATCGTTTATTGATAATATAAAGTATTGGGAGGGAGAAATAAAACATATAGAAACATTAATTGATAAACTAAATATCAACCCTAATAAATGGATAAGCGATGAAAATAAATAAATTGATATTAGTAATGTGTTTTACCTATATAATAGGAAGATTTTTAACCACTTTAATTTTTGGAATATGAAAGAGCAAGATGAGTTTTTATTTACTAGTGGAGAAAGTAATTGTTGCGGAGCACCTGTCTATAATGATCATATGATGTGTTCCGATTGTAAAGAACACTGCGATTATGCTCCAAAACTTTGTGGCTATTGTGGAGAAGAATTACACGACGAACAGCCAGACGATTCACTAGAATTTTGTAGTAATGATTGTTGGAGGGGTTATGAGTGGGAAACATTTAGAAAAGATTAATTATGAAAAATAGATATATAAAATTATATGTGGAACATAATATAGAAAATATGACACTACAAGAAGTTATAGATTTACATTTAATTCTTGAAAGTGAAATACATTTTAGAAAAGATTAATTAATAAAAAATAAAATTATGTTTGGACGACAATATCCGATATGGAATAATATAACTGCATGTATATATAAATCAGGTGTCAGTTATGGTGTTAAAGACACAGGAGTAAATAATATAGTGGTAGGATCAAGTAGTAATAATTCACACGACTTTTTAGAAACAATAGTAACTAGAAGATTTGGAACGCACAAAGGAAAACGATGTGTAGTGTTTTCTTTTTCGATAGATAATGTTATTGTTAAAAAAATGATATTTAGTGTAGATAAAAAAGATAGAGCGGTTAAACCACTTAAAACAATAAGTAAATTAAATAAAATAAAATCGTTATGAGAATTAATTTAAAAAGCGAAAAAGATTTGCGGACAACTTTATATGTCGCAAGAGAAAATAAAGGTCTTAACAAAAGACAATTACAACATGCTTTAGGTTGGAGTTATCCAACAATGTTAAAGTATTTAGAGCATCCATACCAATTAACAATTAATAAACTAAAATCAATATGTAGGGTGCTTGATATTGATTTTAAAAAAACTATAAATAAATAACAGAATTATGAGTATTAAAAAATCTATTGTAACCCGTGTTACTGGTAATGGAACATGGGAAGGAAATTATGGACTTATGTATAAGTTTGAAATTGAAATGGAAAATGGAGATATTGGAGAAAATTTATCTAAATCTCAAGAATGTAAATTTAAAGAGGGACAAGAAACCGAATACGAGTTCACCGAGAAAAATGGGTATTATAAAATAAAGCCTGTAAGCAATTTTCAACCACGAGCAAATTATTCTACTAATGGATCCGATGTTCAGGATAATATCAGATTTGCACAAGGTTTAAATATAGCAAATCTTCAATTTTGTCATGGTGTAATAACAAAAGATCAGATTGATCAAGTTGCTTATGAAATGTATGAGATATTGAAAAAAGGACCACAAGAAAAATTACCTTTTTAATTATGAAAGCAATTTATTTAAAACACACGAGAAAGCCATCAAAGTATGGTGGCTTTTTCTACTACATATTCTGTAAAGGAGAGGACGGCAAATCTTACAGAACATGTATAGGAGATAATTTTAGAAACTTTTTTAAATGGAAAAACATTTTACATCATGCAGAAAGTGGAGATGAATTGTTAAATTTACAAACCAAATTATTCAAAGGTAAAAAGATTATAGATGCCGATAGTAGTCCAACATTAAAAAAAATAGAACACAATGAAACAGACATATTTCCCACACGATAGCAATGCAAGAAATGATATTAAAATAATTAGATTAAGAAAAGATTTAGGTTTAGAGGGTTATGGAATTTACTTTTGCTTATTAGAAATGTTGTTTAGCGATAAGAATATGCTATGTATAGAAGATATAGATGTATTATCCTTTAGTTTACAATGTGAAAGCAAAGTTTTAAGGGCGGTTATTCATGATTACGATTTATTTGTAGTAAATGATAATTGTTTTTATTCTGCTCGTTTAAATGAAACTATTGGAGAAATCGTTAAAAAGAGTGTAAGAGCATCAGAAAATGCTAAAAAGAGGTGGAGTAGTAATGGGAGTGTAATGCGATCGGATAGCGACACCAATGCTATTAAATTAAATAAAAGTAAATTAAACGAAATTAAAAAAGATGATATACTTATAAGGTTGGAAACCTTTCAAAAACAAGTATTTAATTTTAAGGATATAGACATAGAAGATCAAAAAGCGTTCATAGATTATTGGACAGAGCCGAATAAGTCGGGTAGCAAAATGAGATTTGAAATGGAGAAAACTTGGGATCTTTCAAGAAGATTAAAGAGGTGGACGAATTCATCATTTAATAAACCAAAAGAAAAAAAGTTTAAAGATTATTACGATGCTTTTTTTATGAAGAATCTACCTCCCGAACAACAAGTTGAATACACAAAACATTTAAAATCATTAGGTTGGGAAAGCACGTATTCACCTAATGCAGGTCAAATATGGAAAAAGAAAAAATTATGAGCCAGATATTTAGATTTTGTTGTAGATGTGTTAGAATGTCGCTAATAAAAGACGGAAAATGTATGTTTTGTAAGGGAACTTTTTATATAAAAGGACTAAAAGACGATATGCAAAAACACCTTAAAAAAAAGCATGAAAAAGCATACAAAAATATATCTTAACTACTTTGGTTATGCACACTCACAGGACGAATACATACCATGCGAAGTGTGTGAAAGACAAGCGGTAGATATTCATCATATTATACCGAGAGGTATGGGTGGGAGTAAGACGAAAGATTATATAGAAAATCTAGTAGCATTATGCAGAGAGTGTCATATAAGAGCTGAAAGAGATAAATCTTGGAACGAAGTAGTGAAAGCAATTCATTTAACTAAGTTAAAACTCTATGAAAAATAATGAATACCAATTACAGAAAAACGTAATTAAATATATCAAATTAAAATATCCGTCTTTATTATATTGTGCGAGTGCGGGTGGAATGAGAACATCAATGACACAAGCCAAAAAAATGAAAGCAACGGGATATAAGAAAGGTTTTCCCGATTTGTTTATATATGAGCCAAAAGGAAAATATCATGGTTTAGCATTAGAATTAAAGATCAAAAAAGGTAGACCAACCAAATCACAATTAGATTGGAGAAATGAATTAAATAAAAGAAACTATGTTTCTGAGATTACTTACGGGTTTGATCAAACAATAGAGATATTAGAAAGATACCTATCGGGTAAAATTTGTGAATTAAATAAAGAAAAATGCAAGAAGAAATCAAAAAACTAGAAAAAGAACTAGAATGGTATAAAAATTATAGTGAATTTATTTATGTAAATTATTATAATCAAAATGAAGACGCATGTGAATACGCGGATCAAGTAACAACAGATTAAAAAATGAAAGTAAAACCAACATTTAAAAACACTAGGCGAGGACGATTGTGGTGGAATTATGAAGATACCAACAACTGGTTGTTAAGAATTATTTTAATAAATGGCAAAGAATATAATTTTATTTTAAGAGATTTGAAAAAAATTGAAAACCCTTTAAAGTTTTTTACAGACAAATTAGGGTTAGTAGCATACGAGGATTGTTACCGAATATCTAAAGCAGAATATGATATGTTAAAAAATATAGGAACTCCAAGTATATTAAATGTCGGAATTAGACGAATTTCTTAAATGTAATTACGAAAAATTACAAAAAACATCTACCACTATAACAGGTGGTAATTCTGATTCAGGAGATTTATTACACGAAACAATTTTGATCCTATATAATAAAATAAATAGAGATATAATTGTTAAGCTAATAAATGAAAACAAGTTTATTTTTTTTATTGTAAGAATTATGGTAAACCAATATCATAGTAAAACGTCTCCATACCACAAAAAATATCGTAAGTATTATGAAATTTTAGATCTTAATATAGAATTAACAGGTTGGAAAGAGTATTATTTAAATATAATGCAATTAAATGGCATTAAACAAGCACAAGAGTTTGAAAAAAAATTACATAAAGCACAAAAAATTCTTAATAATTTAGATTGGTTTGATGCAGAAGTATTTAGAATTTATCATATGATGGGACATAGTTTGAACTCAATGGCTAAAGAAACAGGAATAAATAGAAATACATTATATAAATCAATTAAAAACGTAAAAAATAAATTAAATGATGAAAAATGAAGAAGATTTTATAGCAAACACATTTGTTGCAATAACTAGTTTAATAATTATAATTTTTTTAATAATAGCATTATGGTAGAAAAATCAAAAGGTTTGGGAGATGATATTTTCAAAATAACCCAAAAAACAGGAATTCGTAAAGCGGTTAAAATAATTTCAAAAGCAATTGGAATTGATGATTGTGGATGCGAGGAAAGGCAAATGAAACTTAATAAGATGTTTCCAAGAATAAAAAACATTAAACCAATGAATGAAACTCAAAAAAAATGTTTTGAAAGAATAATGCAAGAAGTAGAAAGTAATGGCAATAGATTAAATCCTGTAAATAGACAAGAATTAGGAATGATATATAGCGATTTATTCAAACAACCCGCAGAGTGGAGCAGTTGCGGAAGTTGTAATAAAAAAACATTAGATAATTTAAGACGAGTATATTTAAAAAGTTGTGATGTATAATGTAGAAAAGAAATATCATTTCTATGCAGGACACAGAAACGAAAACCTACATGATAAATGTAGCAACTTGCATGGTCATACATATTATATAACAATGCAATTTGAATTTAATTATAATCCAAAAACAGGAATAACTTTTTTATTTAGCGATATAGATGATGTTGTGGATCCTATTATAAAACAACTTGATCACGGATTATTAATACATAATAACGATCCATTATTAAAATATCTTAACGATTTTATGAAAACTGAAAAAACATCTTTAAAATTAACTATAATGGAAGATGTTACTAGTGCAGAGAATTTATGCAAATTTATATATAATAAAGTATCAGAACATCTACCAATAAAGAAAATAACATTACAGGAAACGACATCAAGTATTGTAACATATGAAATTAGCAATTAGTGAACACTTTTTCTCTTTACAGGGAGAAGGTAAGACAATGGGTATACCTGCAGTTTTTTTAAGATTAACAGCATGTAATTTGATGTGTGGTGGTAGAGGAACTGAAAAGGATAAAAAACTACATAATGGAGCAACTTGGAGATGTGATAGTATAGAAGTTTGGAGAACAGGAAGAAATTTACCTATTGAAGAAGTAGTTGCAGAATTAATGGCATACGAAAAAGAATTCTATAATGGAGCACATTTAATAATAACGGGAGGAGAGCCATTACTACAACAAAAATCTTTAGAACCTTTTATTGAAATGTTGGTAGATTTTTTAGGATACAAACCTTTTATTGAAATAGAAACAAACGGAACAATAACACCAAAAGGAAAATTGTTTACTTACATAGATTTGTTTAATTGTAGTCCAAAACTATCAAATAGTGGAGAAGATTTAAAGAGGAGATATAAACCCGATACATTAAATTTTTTAAATTTAACAAGAAGTATATTTAAATTCGTAGTTAGTAGACAAGAAGATATGCAAGAAATACTATCCATTATAGATAAATGTAATATCTTCCCGAATAAGGTGTATTTAATGCCTTCTGCAAGCGATATAGACGAATTAAAGGATAATACCCCAGAAGTGGTAGAACTTTGCTTAAAACATGGTTTTAATTTTTCAACAAGATTACAAATAATAATATGGAACAAAACAACAGGAGTATAAAAATATCATGGTCAATGATATATAACGCAATAGACGATCTCTTAAATTCTTTAGAGGACAAGAAACATAAAGTATATGGAATACCAAGAGGTGGGCAAGTGGTAGCGGGTATGTTAGGGTTTTGTAATGAAAAAATAGAGTTGGTAGATGATCCTGAAAAGGCAGATATCATAGTAGACGATTTAATAGATAGTGGAACTACTTACGAAAAGTGGAAAAAAAAATATCCCAACAAAGATTACCGCTTTCTTTTTGATAAAAGAAATAAAAAATACATGAATACTTGGTTGGTTTATCCATGGGAAGAAACAGGCACAAAAGATGTAGAGGAAAATGTGATAAGATTATTAGAATACTTTGGACAAGATGCTAATAGAGAGGGGTTAAAAGAAACTCCTAAGAGATATATAAAGTTTTGGAATGAATTTTTATCTCCACCTGAATGGAATTGCACTACTTTTTCTGCAGAGGGCTATGATCAAATGATCGTTCAAAGTAACATCCCCTTCTATTCTGTGTGCGAACACCACTTAGCACCCTTTTTTGGAGAGGGACATATAGCATATATACCAAACAAAAAGATAGTTGGACTAAGTAAATTAGCAAGAACACTTGAAACATATAGTAGAAGATTACAAAATCAGGAAAGAATTACAAATGATGTAGCAGATTACTTAATGGAAAAATTAGATGCAAAGGGAGTGGGTTGTGTTTTGAAAGCAAAACATATGTGTATGGAAATGCGTGGGGTGAAAAAGCATGATACATACACCACTACCTCTGCACTAAGAGGAATTTTTAACGAACAGGATGTAAAAGAAGAATTTTTTAAATTAATAAAAATATGAAAGCAATAGTATTACTATCAGGTGGTCAAGATAGCACCACTTGTCTATATTGGGCAATTAAAAACTTTAAAGAAGTTCAAGCAAT
>CXWF01014667.1_pt1 | contig 32044 bp, 37 predicted proteins | sample 468421 | NCBI WGS metagenome assembly CXWF01 (sample SAMEA2620812, study PRJEB7988) | marine metagenome | biome: marine biome (ENVO:00000447); feature: surface water layer (ENVO:00002042); material: "saline water (ENVO:00002010), including plankton (ENVO:xxxxxxxx)" | depth 5 m
TCATGGGATAGAGTTATATAGGCCCAAAGAAGAGACGTTATATCTCTTTCTTTTATGGCCCTACTGATCTGAGTTTTTGCGGTGCATAGACGTTTGGCTGTACTTCCTTTTGGTCTACCTCGTTTGATAGTCATGTATTCATCCCTCTATATAGTGTTATTTATACATATATTGTAACCTATAGAAATGTATTTTATAATCTAGTGAATAGTGAAAAATGCACTTGCACCATATGAATTACAAGATGAATTAAAAAAATATTTAAATGTAATTACATTGCTAATATGTCGATAGTACCGGAATAGTGTTGCTGTTGGTGTATAAATATCTCAATCTTTTTTCATTTATTTTTAACTTAATACTTGACTATTCATTTCTAACATGGCATACTATAAACATGGATGGAAACAAAACATTCATAACTGACCAACAAAACAACCAAACCAGGATACTGCAATGACTACTTTCTTTGATAAAATAGAATTCATCATCATGACAGTGCTTAGTATTATGTCCATATCTGTAATGATCGCTTTCTATACTATCCACTCACATAACCACAATAAAATAGTAAACCGTATCGAACAAAGAAAATAACTGACCAACAACCAACCACAGGAAATGCTGCCATGACAAAAGATTATACATACAATGGACACAAAAACTATTCATGTTGGAATGTGTCACTATACATTGACAATGAGTACGAACTATACAAAGCACTTCAAGGACTACTCAACGAAAGGCTATGGACGGGTGGCTACAAGTACACCAAGGACCACATAGCCGAAATATTCCAACCATTTATGGTTAAATACTTGGCAACATGTCGCGCTTATTCACCTTGCAAGTTTGATGTGGGATACACACCTGACAACGTCAAGATAACAGTGCACCGCATCCGTCAACATCTAGTAGGTATCGAGCGCGGTAACTACTAATCAACCAAACAACCAACACATGGGGGTAGTCCGTCTACCTCCAAGGAGACCACTATGACCTTTCCAAAGTACGACATTGGATCCTATCCCTTATTTTATATCGCTGACTACGAGTGTTTATGTGCGGACTGTTGCACTCAACTATTAGAAAACGGTGACGAACGATTGACACCTATCGATGGGTCGGATGCAGACTATAACGAAGAACTATCCAGATGTATCAACTATGAGGATGCACACCTTTATTGTGACGAATGCGGCGACAGGATCGAGTCTGCATACAATGAACACGAACACGAACACGACAACGACTAACAACCAACACAGGACAACATCATGACTATACAATACGATACACTATCAACTGCCTTTCCTGACTGTACAATAACAACCTATATAGATTGGGCAACAGTCCACCGAATACATCTAGACTCAACCAATATAGTTTGGATATGTACGGACCACAGTTACACGGCTGTATCCGGTCGAGACTGGGATGACTATGGAGATCCAAGGCCATGCAATCTTAGTACCACATGGTTCAATATGGACTATACCGACGACAAACAACTAACCATCGATGTCATACGACACATAACAAAACTATTAAACCAACAAACAAGAGGATAACACCATGCCATCTAACAAACTATGGTCAGCACTGACCCACTATAACGATCTTATTATCAAATATAAACGTAAATATAAAACATACAACATACAATCATGCAACCAGCGCATATCTCCTACCATGCAGTTTCTCATGCTAGTCTGCACTCACTCATCGGACCCGACAATACATCATGCAATAACCATTGAACTGCACAGAAAACAGATCCATGATGGTCCACATAGTTGGTATGACTACAGAGTACTAGCTAGGCAGTCCGACTTTATCCCCGACGTTCACAATACCGAATGGAAAACATTAGAGGAGATAATCATAGGAGGTGACGAATGATCTATCTATTGAAAACATGGGCGTTAAATACAATCGCTATCCTATTTGTATTTATATCCTGTTCATTTCCACTACTAATAACTTACGCACTCATTGCCGTGTTGCTCGGCTACTAACAACCAACGGAGAACCCATGCGAACCATTACAACGCAGAACATGACCACATTTATTGGACTTATCTACGATCTAACAAAGATAGGTGTCGTATTCGAAGCAGATGCAGACATACTCACCATCACTGTAACACACGCCATTCATTAACAACCACAGGAGACTATCATGTCCAACTATCCAGACGACTACAACTCACACAATCAATACTGTATTAGACACAACCTATCCTATCATCCAGTGGACGGTTGCCCAGCTTGCGAGGAGGAACCTGCTATGCTTAAACACACCATACCCGAAGCCAAAGAGGCACTAGAACAAATAATCAAAGTCAGAGAATCATATGAACACCGGATCAGTGTTGTTGAGGATTTGATTTCTGACCTGCAACGAGAACTAGAGACGTTGCACTATAACCATCAGATAGTAGAGTCAATGGAGCGATCTATCGATTACGACATTGATTGCGTACTCAATGATGAGCCACCCGATGGTCACCACATTAACGAGATGTACGATGACGAGTTCTATATGCCATCCATGTGTCCATGTGACTGTCCAACATGCAGAACCGAAGCCATTCTCAAAAAGTACGAGAAGTACGAGGAGCAGTAAGTCATGATTAAACTAACTTTGAAATACGGCAAACGTCCCATCGTGCTGCAGAATATACATGTTGCATATCCATGTAGGGATGGTGGGACAACTGTGGTTTACCACGGTGTATCCTATGATGTGATAGAGGACTTTCAGACAGTCTCAGAAGTTTGGCACGATTCTTGCTATACTAGTAATACTGTTGTTGTTGGTAATAACAATATAAACAACAACAATAATAATACTATTAAAAAGACAGCCAACAAACGACAATGGTTTACGTATGAAGGCAATGAGGTAGACTTAGATCCTGCCACAGACCAACGCATGATCCAAACATTCCTCACAGATGAATCATTACGGGACGTTGTACGGGTCTACATGGAACGTTTCAAGGCATCGCAGGGTCAATACCCTACCATGATTCCAAAACAGGATGTAGGTGTATTTGCGAGGATATGTAAGCAACGCATGTATGGGGAGGCAATACAAATCATTGAATGGTTATTTGACAGTGACCACCCACGGGCAACATGGCTACGTAACAAAGGCACTATCAATGCCGCAGTGGTCCTACGCTCACAGTCATTTGCTGAATACCTGTCCTATGCACAGATGAAACCAACCACCAAACAAACAACCAAACCAATACGCCGTACCCGTCAATACGATGAGAACGGCAACAGAATCTAAGGAGAACAACATGGCTTACATATCAGTGATTAAAAACATTGCCATAACCAAATGGCAGACCATCACCCTTGAACAGGAGTATGAAGTTATGCACCACCGAATGGAGACAATACGACAGGCTGACCTTGATGACATAAAAGATGCTGTGTACAAATCATCTAACCATCCGTACTCTAGTCTAGGACAGATGGTAAAAGAAGCGTTGGGAGAAAGGATTCTATGTTTCGAGGTTATTGATGTACGGCTAGACAACCCCCGTCGTTCAAGGATTGCACCACACCTATCGCTTGTGAATGTAACAATAGATTTAAAAGTAAAAACACGAACGGAACTATAGGAGAACAACATGGCTACAGATCAATGTATAGATGAAACACTACAGGTAATCAGTGCAGTGTTCAATAAGAATGCACAATGGAGGGACACCGTGTACCACATCTGGTGGAAAACATTCCTACCTGTGGTAGACAGAGACCTAGAAACAGCACTGGATGCGTTCTGCACCAAACAATACGAGTACAAACCAAACAACCTGTTGGCTGACTTCAAGGCTGAGGTTGAAAAGCACATAAAACTATCCGGCGGTACAGGACTATCTCGCAATGAGTATGTATTGTGCGAGGACTGCATACAGTTGAACGGGATGCGTGAGGTTGTGGCTACATACATGGTACTGGAAACTGGGGAATACAAAACAAAGAAGGATTGGAAGTTGGCATGCACCTGCAAAGGGGCAATGGAAATGCATCCTAACTCAGCGACATTCACAGAGATTGAAGACAGGATGAAACAGGACAGACGAATCCATTTGAAAAACTTTCACTTTACACATCGTGGAATGCCAGTCATGCGACAACAATACAGAGAACCAGAGCGTTGGGCACATAACCAACGTCACTTTTCCGAGGACAACATGTACATGAAAATGGTTGAACTCTATAAGAAACAAGCACAAATGCAGGAGGTAAAAGAAAATACACCAAAGAGCATATTTTGATATGCATAATACAAACAAATATGATACAATACTATTACATTAAACACAATAACACATGGGGAAAACATGTCTAATCAAACAATCTATCAAGCAATCTTACAGTTTCAACGAAATAGTGGTGCTGTTATTATGTCCGCTGTCAATCCACGTTTCAAATCTAAATACGCATCGCTGACTGACATACAGAAGGCTATCCGCAAACCACTTGCCGATGCTGGACTAGTCATTGTTCACCAACTAGGGGAGAACAACACAATGACATCGTCACTGGTACATGCTGAAACAGGACAGTCTATCTCTAGTACGTACAACTTGATTGTACAGCGCAATGATATGCAAGCACTTGGGTCTGCTATCACCTATGCCAAACGCTATGCTGTGGCTGCACTGCTAGACATTATCACTGACATTGATGATGACGGCAACAAAGCAGTGGACAGTATGCAAGGTAACCGATCACCATCTAAGTACAACGATGACGATGATAAGCCATGGTTCAGTGAGAGAAGCGACAACTGGAATCAAGTTTGCGAATGGGTAAGTCAAGGTAACGACCCAAAGAAACTGCGTGACAAGTACAAGGTGTCCCGTGCTGTCATGTCTAAGCTCGAGGCTTTGGTATGACGTTTCATGAACAACTGAAAAAGATTCTCAAGAGCCACAACAAAACTCAACTTGCATATCACTGTGGGGTTACACGTGACAGTGTAACTAAGTGGTGTTCTGGAAAGACCGAGCCTAACGTGCGCAACCTAGTACGTATGTGCAAATACCTATACGGTGAGAAGTGGGCACTGTTGTATTTAGAACTGTCTGATTTGTTGGCTAGCGATTGACAGACTATTATATTATTATTAATAATAACTGGGGTGTGTATGGTTGTTCACACCCCTTCTTTTGGTGTACTATGACCTTTGCCAATTACTTACGTGCTAAACTTACAAACAATAAGTTAACCTACGCACACGTAGGTAGGCGCACAGGTCTACACCCACAATCTGTTCGTGCTTTCTGTTACGGTGAATACGAACCACGAATGAAAAACCTAATCGCATTGCTTGAAGTGATTGCAGAAGCAGAAAAACGCTGTCCTCGACAAGTCCTCTTTGAATGCCTGTCACACATCGATGAGGTTAACTATGCTGTCAAGCGTTCTAAGAAGTGGCTAAATAAAAAAGAGTCCGACCGCTGACCAAGATCGAACTCCTTTGAAATACTGCATAAGTAATATATGCTTATTCTTCGTCTGTGTCAACTAGTTCTTTTAAGATTTTGTATAACAGTTGTATTAAATCTGCTGCTAACTCTTGCCGCTCATCCTTGGTTAAGCCACCACGGCTATGCGTTACAAGTTTTTTTACAAACAATACTAGGTCTGGTGTTAATGCCAATAGGTCTTTATCCATTACTTTTTCCTTCTCAATGGGGTTACTCGTTTACCACGCCCAACCCTAGACTTTTGTGAAACCTTTGATTGGTATTGTGACTTGCTCATTTCTGAGCGTGTACGTGGTGTCTTACTGCTAACACGTTTCGATGGTCTGCAATAGGGTGTACCTTTTCTTTTGCTTCCACATGGTTTTCCAGACTGGTCCTTCCACTTCTCTTTGTCCCATCGCTTCAGAGCTGCGCCCTTCTTAGTCTTGCGCACAGTGCCCTTCTTCTTGCGGCACTTGGCTATCGCCTGTGATGCACGGGCAGATGGAAACACTTTGTATCTACTTTTAACAGAATGGTAGCAAGAATCTTTTTTTGTCATCGTCTTCTACTCTTCTTACCTACACACTTCCACTTCTTACGTGATAAATTGTTAGGACTGTTTGGGTCATTTCTTTTCTTTGGAGACAATCGCTTTTTGATTCCTGCTGATCTTGCGCAGTAGGCATCTCCCTTCTTTGTCCCTGGCTGTATACGATCCTTTCCAGATTTGCTTTTGCCTGCTTGCCCATAGGAGACTTTTTTTTTCCGACCAGTCTTCTTATTCTTAACAACCTTGACAAATCGCTTACCTTTGGATGGAGAGGCTTTACGTGGCATCGTGTACTCGTATTAATGCTGCTTTTATTTCTGATATGATTGTGCTCAGGTTGGTAATGCTTTGTTCAACCAAGGACATTCTCTTATCAAGGTCTGCCATTTCTTTTAGTATGGTCTCCCTTACAATCTCCTCTTTGTTTTGATAGTCAGAGATAACAGCATCGTACCGCTCTCTCAATGCCTCGATCTTTTCTTCTGCTTTGACTTCTCGTTCGTCAGCTCGTTTCTGTAACTCACGATTTTGTGTATAAAGAAAAATACCAAATGCAATGTTAGCACCACCAGACATCAGCAACTGCACTATTGAATCATCCATAACTATATCCTATCATAAAAAATAGGGTGAGGACAAATGCCCCCACCCATAAACAACTTACAATGAGAAGTACATCACAGTAATTTGGTCACCGCTATTTGGAGCAGCACCAAACGTGATTCTAAGAACGCCGCCAGTACCACCAGTAGCAGACAATGTGTATTGGTCTTGTCCAGATGGTGAACTTTCAACCAATCCCATAGCCAAACCGTTTCGGAAAACGATTGCACCACCAAGCATGGTAGCGTCAGCAGCAGAACCTGCGTCAAACGTAGTGGCAGAACCATCACCAGCAGACAATGTTTCATACGATGCCATGAAGTTTAACTTAGCAGCAGTAACATTTGCATCAGCAATCTTTACTGTTGTTACAGCATTTGATGCCAATCTTGCAGCGTCTACTGAAGCATCGGCAATCTTTGCTGCAGTCACAGCATCGTCAGCAATCTTAACAGTTGTAACTGCATTAGAAGCCAAGCGAGCAGCGTCTACTGCACCGTCAGCAATCGCTGCACTTCCTACTGCATCGTCAGCAATCTTTGCTGCAGTCACAGCATCATCAGCCAACTTTGCTGTTGCTACAGCACCGTCTGCTATTTGAGCACTAGAAATAGTACCCGTCAAACTAGAAGCAGGATAGTTTGTGGCATCTGTAAGATCAAATGCAGGCGTTGCATCCGAGGCACCTAATGCAAGAGTAACGCCACCAAATGAAACGCTTGAGTTAGCGAGTTTTGCATTCGCAATCGAGCCGGCTAATTGTGCATTGGTAATAGTCCCTGAAAGGCTAGACGTTGGGTAGTTAGTAGCATCTGAAAGATCAAATGCAGGCGTTGCATCTGTTCCACCAAGAGATAAAGATACACCACCAAATGAAACGCTAGAGTTTGCAAGTTTAGCGTTAGCAATAGAACCTGCTAACATGGCGTTTGTAATACCAGATGCCTTTACTTGTAGAGCATCTGATGAAACTTCAATAGATGAATCATCTACTTGCACATCAAGACGATTACCAGTCTTGGTTAATGCCGCACCAGCTTCTGTATTTGACTGTCCAGAGAAGATACTGAAGGTCAGATTATTTGTACCAACTACAGCAGCACCTTTGTTTGATGTACAAACAAAACCCAACTCTCCGTTTTCAGATCCTTGCTCAATGAAGAAACTAGCACCTGCAGCATCACTACCAGCAGCCATGTCCGAAGAGCGTGACCATGAACCAGCAGCACAGATATAAATACCATTTTGAGATGCTGTTGATTGATCTTTAACAAGCACACGATCATCGGCAGCCACTGCTACACCATCAATCGTTTGCGTTCCACTTAATGTAATGTTTGCTGTAGTAGCGACCTTACAAGAATCTTTTGGGTCAAGACCTGCGGCAACAGAATCTACATACCCACGGGTTGCAATCCCTTGTGTGTTTGTATCAGAACCAGTGTAACGTAACTGACCTGAGAATGAAAAGTTTGCTGACCCATCCAGTTTGGTTTGGTCAACGGCATTGTTTTTAATTTGCTCTTTGGAGATTTGAACTGCCATGATTGTATCCTATTTTTCTACATAAACAGCGACTAAGTTGTCGCCGCTTTGTGGTGTAAATGATGTTGTAAAGGTTGTGTCCGAAGACTCGGTGACTTCAGCAGATGTCTGTTGTAGTCCATTCCAATATACCTCAATAGTTCCAGACTTGTACGTCGAACTAACTGTAAATGTTGTAGTTGACCCATCACAATCTGATGATATATCTTGCTTCTTCAAGTTTACTGTTGCTGCTGTACTACTACTAAACGGACTGGCTACTGGCATTAGTTACTCCAGGTTACACAACTGTTAGATAATGTACATGTACCTTGGTCTAGTTTGACAAACAGATATATGTCCCCAGTATCAAAGAACTGTTGTAGAGGAAGTCGAAACTCATAAGCAGCAGTACCAGTATTGGTTGTAGTCAAACCAATTGCTAGTTGACCTTCAGTATCTGGATAAAAGGTATAGTCTCCCTGTGGGTCACAACAAGCCCTAAGAGTTAACTTAGGTGTAGACGATACCCCAGACAGGTTTGTAACCCGTACATAAAACCCTTCTATTCTACCAAAGAATCGCTCTGATGCTCCAATCTCGTTACCAATGATTGTTAAATCGTGCTTGTGATATTTAGTCACTTGAAATGTATCGGTTATTCCTGTCACATTCTCTGTAACTGTGCTGCTGTCCTCGGAACGTCTTACGGTAATCATATATTCCCCATGTGATTAACGATAATATAAAAGTATGTAGTTGATATGTCAACGGTTTTCACGTTCTGACGTTCGCTTCTTTTTCAACTCTTGTATCTTTTGTTTGATCAATGCTTCATGGTTTTTTAATACTGATAAATCTTGAAACTCTGGCGAACGCACACCAATAGGAGTAAGCAAGCCTAGTGACACTGCCATTTTTTCATAAACATCTAAAGGTTCGTATGCTGTACCTTCAGCACTAAAGAACATACGATGATAATCTTTTAATGTTGTTTCTGCACCAACTGTACTTAACAAAAACATTAAAGACGTACCAAATGCATTGCGTTTTGCTGTCTTGTCTACCTTATAAGTATATCCATCTACTGAATACATAGAGTTTGGGTTATACTCACCAACCACTTGTTTGCCATGAAAGTATGAAAGCCATTCTTCTGTACTTTTTACATTAGGACTGTATGATGAAATAAGAGCAACCAACGGTGTTGCTGCAAACTCATTGTCAAACAATATCTTTTTTTGTGCTTCTGACAATGAACGACTGAATGTTACTAGTTCTGGTGATACTCTGTCGGTTTGTTTAAATACATCTGGATACTTTGCTAATAGTGTCTTTTTAAGAAGTGGGTGTAGTTGTCGTATTAATAAATCATTTACACTTTTAAAACCTCTACCACCAAACGTTGCACTATACATTTGCGTCATCATGGCTGTTGCTTCCATAACTGGGATAGGAGGAGCAAACAAATAAACGTCCCTATCAGAATATGATTTTACATGACTAACCAGTGCTCTTACATTTGTATAGTTTGGCATTGTTGCGTTGTACGGAAACATACGACCATCATTACCAACTGTTTGTAAACTACCAAGATCGTTGTTTGCTCTCATAAACTTTACAAGAGAAACAAAACGTTGTGGATTTGTAAGTGCTTGCAAAGTTGTGATTAGATTTTGTCTAGTAAAGTTGTAAAATATAGTCATGTTTGCAAGAGATTGCTCAAAACCTAAAAGTCTATTGTAATCAAACAAACCTACTTTAGCCATTTTTACAGCCTCATCTGCACTTTTGCCGCCTTTTATAGCATCAATAGCAACAGCAATTCTAAATGCCATATCAGACGTTATAGGCAAATCTGTAAAAGATTCGATACCTCTAGATAAAAGGTTTTTAGTATTCAGCCCCATAAACTTATTGGCAGGTTGCCTTAACTTTTTAAGAGTATCACGAACCATAGTAACGTCACGTGAAATACTTACGTCTGTTCTAATACCTGCAGCATGAACCATTTGGTACAACTGACCATGTGTATATGATCTACCTGCTGCATCTGTTACGGCTATTTCATAAAACTTTGATTGACCTTTTGTAGCACCCGAAAATACAGTCTGAAACCCTTCTATTATTGCTTGTGGTGGTTTAACCAAGCCTTGTCTACCAGACGAAAATGCTATTTCTGTTCCTAGTTTTATAGCACCTGGGCTGGCAAACACACCCAGGTTTTGAAATATAATTGCTTGTGCTGTTGCAACGTTCATACCCAAAAATCGTGGACGCACAGGTATAAGAGTTGTATATATAATTTGCTTTGAATATGCAAGTGCGTGTTTTGCTACTTTCACCAATTGATCAAATGCATCTGGTTCTACTTGTTTTGCCAGTATTTTAAGGGCATCTTCAACTGATTTAGTACCTCTAGATCTAAATACTGCTTCAAACTCATCAAATCTTTTTTTACCAAAAAATGCTGCTCCATATCTGTTTGACCCAGTAAAGATCTCCTTTAGAAGTGTATCTATTTCGTTTATATCTAATTCGTCACGCATTAAGTCGTTGTTCCTAGCAACAGATTCGCCGTACTTTATAAGTTCGTGTACGGCAGGATCGAATTCATCAAACTTATCACTCTCTGCTTTCATTAAGTTTAATACTTCGTCTAGTTTACTGTTTCTAGTAACAATAATACCATCGTCATCTAGTTGCCTATACAAGTCTATTAACTGTTTATCTGTTGGATTTTCTAACTTAGAGTTAAAGTTAATCTTTTTATTAGCAAGGTTTTTTCTTGCAACATCTCCCGACTGTTTTAATTTTGCTGATTCTTCTTCAAATTTAATTTGTAGTTTTGGTTTTTCTGCTTTGAGTTCTTTTATCTTTTTATTTACTGCCTTTTTACGAGCTTCAAATAAACGCACTGCTTCCTGTCGTTGTGCCTTAGTTGTTCCTTTTGCCTTGGTTATTGCAAACTTAGTTTGTTTTGCGTTTTCTAAAACTTGTTTTGCATTTTTAATAGCGTCATCTACATTCGCATTAGCGTTATTTAACTTTGTTTTTAAATTGGCATTGGCTTGTATTATACGATTTTTAAGTATTGCTGCTTGATCCTTAAAATATTGATCTGCATTTTTAACGATATTACTTCTAAGGTTCTTATTAAGATTGTTGTATGTTGATTGTAAATCAGTACCTTCAACGTCTACTTTTCTACCAAACTGATTAAGTAATTCTTTTGCGTAATTCAACTGGTCTTCATAAGTTGGTTTTTTTGGACCTAGCATATACTTCATAAAGTTTTTCAACAATTGATTATACTCTGGTCTATTAATGTTAATTTTTCTACGCATGCTTGATAGAATAACTTCTGGTAGTTTAGGTAAAACAACATCGACAATAAGTTTGTTTTGCGCTTTATGAATAACTGAATACTCATACATTCTAAGTGCTACTTCTTCTAACTTTTCAACCAAGTTTTTCATTTCAAACTTAATAGTTTTTATTGGTACGTTTGGATCAATATATTTAAGTTCTTTCATTTTCTCTGGATTTAGCAGTAACTTTGCCCATTCGTTTGCTGTAATAATTAACTCATCTGCAACTGTTTGTGGGTTTGCAAGTATTTTATCAACTCTAGATTCAACAAATAGTCGCAATGCTTTTTTACCAGTTGGTGTATACATGTTTTGTGCAATGTTCTTTTTTGGTGTAAAAAAATAATCAATCATTGAATAATTAGGTTTTATTTCAGCAGAGTATACAAACTGTTGTATAAAGAACTCAAGCATGTCTGCTATTTTATTCTTTTGCGCAAGCAAGCCTTCTGGACTTTTTTGTTTTAGTCCTACCGCAAATGCTTGCAAGGCTTCTAATGAGGTTAAATCTTGTTTGGTTACATTATACTTGCTTGGATTTTGCATAACCATTGCTGTATTTTGTCGTACGTTTTCCAAAGCAGTATTAATTTCGTTTGGTAATCTGCGCAGAACCTGCTGCTCTGTAAGCAAAAACGAGGTTTTTGGTATGCTTGATTGCAACGATGGATCTCCTTTACCTATCATTACCTTAAACTTATTTTTTAAACCTTCTACATTTTTTGTTCTTCTATATGCATCTCGCAAACTAACAACTAAAGAATTTTTAGAAACATGACCAAAGGCTTCTGCTAAATTACTTTGTTGCGCTTCATTTAACCGCACTAAGTCTGGTTCTCTAAGACCCATTGCCATCTGTTCAGCAATGTTATCTATACGTACATCAGCAAGTTTATTCCATTGATTAGTCGATATAATACCAAGTTCGTCTATATCTTTTAGCATACGATTTTTAACAGCTTCCATAAGTGGTGCATCTATAATTGTATTTCGCAACACATTAATTTCTTCTGGTTGTAATCCTTTTAACGACACAAATACATCATAGTCATCTTCTGTATTGTTGTAGTAAATCATGAAGTCCCAATCTGCTTCTCTTCTAAATGCACCTCTAAAATAATCCGCTTCAATTTCCATACCTTTTGCAAACTTTACTTGAGAACCATTTTGTATGTTTGCCTTTTTCCAGATTAGTGTTGCTCTGTCTTTTTCAAACACCTTCATAATTTTTTCTTGTTGCTTTGGAGTAACAAAGGTGTTTGGAGTTATACCAAGTATTTTTGGTAACTTACCAATGCCAGGTAGCATGTCTGCCATAGCCATCATGGCTTTTCTATGTCTGTATGACACACCTAGATTTGCAATGTCTTTTTCAGTAAGTTTATGATTTTTACCATGTCTTCTGCGTACTATATCTTCTAATGCACGTACAGCAGTTTTATAGTTTTCATTTTTTGCAACTTGTGGGTTTCTTAAAATGTTTTGTGCTACTTTTTCAAACACCATTCCTGGCTTAAGACTTCTGTACACCTGTTGTAACTCTCGATAGTCTTTCATAGATGGTAAACTGTCTGATTTAACAAATCCTTTCTCTAATGTTTTACGTAATGTTCTTTGATCTACCAATGGGTTGTCATCAATTATCCTAAATATTGATGTTTGTTCCATTGGTGTACCACGTAATCTTTGCGCTATTTCCGCATTTGTTTTATTTGCTTTAGACATATCAACAAATGTTTCATAGGCTTCTAGATTGTGTCGAATTTTTGTAGCTTGCAAATTACGTATGTCTTGAGCACTATCTATTTTACCAATCGTTTGTTGATACGATTTAGGAAGCGATTTATATACAAGGTTACCAATGTGTCTATTGTCTGCAATTTGATACCGAATAGTTTGACGAATAATTTCTTCTGGAATACTTGGTAGTTTATCTAATCCAAGATTTGCTTGCATAAGTTGCTTTTCTAGTTTTACTAACTTTGGTGCAGTAAATACAGCCCTACCAGCATCAAAAATTACATGATCGATTGGATTTTTAAAATCCCCATATAATCCTGTTGCTGCTGTTAAAACTGTTGTTGCTGGATCATAACCTTGAGTTTTTGCAGTATCTATTGCACCCAACATTATACCACCACCACGGGCAACTTGTTCAGCAACACGGCCAAGATGTGAATTGTTTACATTTACATACTGAGGCATAGTTTTGGCTAAATACTCTTGCCGTTCTTTTTCTAATTTACTAATGTCTTCTGGTACGTCAAGAATGCGTGAGCCTAATTCAGCAAAACTTTGCGGTGTGTCAGTGTACAATGACTGAGCAAACGCATCTTGTGGAATCATATCTATACCTAATTCCTGTTGCAAACCACCTGCTGCCTTAGAGATTGGTCGTCCAATATATTCGGCAAATATATCTAAACCATAGTTTGTTGTTGGTGCTAAAAATAAACCGTATCCTACAGAAAATGGAGTAAATAGAAACCTTAACCCTCTTCCAAGGTCAGTTTCTACTGTTCCACCAGTTATAGTATCATCATAAAAAATACCATCATTATCAATAAAGTCCTGTGCATTCTCTAGTACATGCTTTTTTGATTCTGGATCTAAAAACCAATTATCTTTTGTTTTTCCAACATTTTTACGTGCTTGTACTTCTGCTAATCCAGTTATGTTACGGTTCTTTGGCAACATATCATACTCTACACCTTCATCTACAACACCAACACTATCATTACGAAAAGCATCTTCTAAAACCTTATCTGTTGTTATGTAGGTTCCTTTAGGATAGTAAGGAAGATTTTCTTGTAAATACATATACAGTTCTGTTGGTATGTCTCTTGTAAGTCCCTCCACTGTTATTTTCATGTGTGGTACTTGTTGACGTTGTAAAAGTTCAACATTTTGAGTGCGTAACATGTCAATCTGCGCACCTCGTATACCATCAATATATGCCATTTGATTTTCTGTTAAATCTGGCAGCGTACCTTCAATTCTTTGTTTAGCAAAAGTGTCAAGTTCTTTTGATTGTTTGCTGGCAAATGTTGGTAATTTAGAAATGTCTAAGTCAATAGATTGCATTTCATTACTTGTATCTAATGCTTTTTGCAATGCATCTATACGTTTGTGACCTTTACTAATATAGTAATCGTAAGTTGACTCTAGCCCAATTGTATACATTGCTGCTTGATTTGTATCTACACCACGATTTACTAATTCATCTAGATACAATGTTGTAAATGCACGTGGATTAAATGCTTCATCAAACTGTCCACGCAATGTACCTTCACCTTGTGCTAATGGAACAGTGCTTTGTTTTTTAAGCGAATCTAACATTTTTTGCAAATCGCTTTCTGCTGGTAAAATATCTACACCAAATAAAGGAGCACTATCTGGTTGTCTTATAGATTGTGTAACAGGAGCAACATCATCTTCTTCATATGCTCGGTCTAATTTGTTTTTTGCATATCCAACTTCAAAAGACATACCACGCAATCGGGCTATTTCTTCTTGTATTTGCTCTTGAGTATATACTGGATTGCCTTCGCTATCAGTATATCTAGCCATCTCTTGTTCGAGTTCACGCTCCAACTTTGGTTGTTGCCGCATAAGTTCCGATATAGCACGTTGAGCTTCTTCTCTAGTTTGTGGTGGCTTTGCCATGTTTACCTCTCAACGACTAAAGTTTTGTATGCCTTGTAGTTTTCTAGTAGAGTTAACATTTTTATACGCTGGTCTTCTAGCAAACCACCTTTATCAGCGTATGTATTTATTTGTTGTCTTGCATTTTCATAAGCACTTTCAATACTATTTACATCATTAAACAAAGCACCTGTCAGTTGTATAACTAGTTCAGCATCACTAGCAGTTGCACCTTTAACAGTATTAGCAAGTTTTTGTGGTGTAACTTCATTAACCTTTGTTAACTGTTTTGCTGCTTGTTGGATTTGATACTCTTTTAAGTTTAAACGTTTTGCTACAGTTGATTGTACTACGTCTTTAATTTTAAAATACTCTTCTGGATCAGTTTGTTGCAGATATGCATAATCTTTTAACATTTGTAAACCAGCAATTTGTAGATCAGCATTATTTAATATTTTACTTGCTTGATCCATAACTTGTTTTACATCACGAAATGGTGATGGTTTTGGCATTGCTTCTTGTACAATGTTTTGTAATGTTTCTTGTTCAGCCTGTCGCATTTGCTGTAATACACTACGATTTATATCTTGTTGTGATTGTAACGTTGGTGTACTTGGTTGAAATTGAAATGGATCTACTACCTCTGGTGTACTTGGTTGAAATTGAAATGGATCTACTACTTCTGGTCTGCTTGGTTGAAACTCAAAATCTTCACCTTCGCTTGCACTATAAACAAAATCACCTAAGTCTGTTACTGGCTCTGATGCATATCGTTGTGCTGTACCCATAGGTTGCGTATATTTATCCATAGCCTTTTGTAGTACTGTAGGCTGATTACCATAAGCCATTGCTGCCAAGTCTGTAATGCTTATACCAGGATCTTCTTCACCTTCATCTACATCAGATGAACTATAAACAAAATCACCTAAGTCTATTACTGGCTCTTCTTCACTTACAACAGTTTGCTCTGATCTAGGCACTGTTGGTGCAACACTTGGTTGTCTTGCAGTTTGTGTTAAAGGTTCTTCTTCTGCAACTAAATCTAGTATTTCTCTATCTACTGGTCTTACTCTACTTAAATTTTGTTGTACTTGTGGCTCTTGTTTTTGCACTGGTGCTGGTGCTGGTGCTGGTGCAGGTTGTTCTGGTAAACGTTGCGACCCATAACCAAACTTACTACCAAGTATTTGTCTAGTTGTACGTATTTCATCACCTACTGGTATATCTACATCAGTTAGGTTTAGTTGCTGCCGTTCTAAATCTCTTAATCTTTTTTCAAGTCTTTGAATGGCTGGCTCTCTATCGGCTAATGGTGCTGCAACTATTGGATCTTCTTTTGTGTAATATGTTCTAGAACCGCCAGCACCAAAGCCTCGATTTGCACCACGTTGTCGTTTTTCTACATAATCAAAACGACCTTCTAAATTAGCCCCAACAAACTCGTTATAGTTATCTCGTGCATTTTCTGAACGTATAATAGAATCCTTAAACGCTTCAAATTGACTACGACCACCTGCATCTAATTTATCAATAATTTCTGCTTCGATTTTACTTGTTCTACCGCCTTGTCCTGCTTTCCATTTTTGTAAAACAGTTACATCAGCACCTGCATTTTTTGCAGCCTCAAATGCATCTTCAACTTGTCTTTCAGCAAAATCTGCTTGTCGTCGCAATTTGCTTTCAGTATCTATCAAATCGACTTTCATGCCGCTACCGCCACCAACACCAGCACTTGTTGTTCTACGCTGTGCTCTACCACGCAAGTTTTGTTCTTGTGCTAATGTTGCTTGTTGCTTGGCTAAGTCTTCTATTTGCAATTGTTTTAAGTTTTCAATTTGCGCCCGTGTATCGTTTTGTTGATTCAATAAACTTTGACGCATTTGATCAACTACTTGCTGTTGTCGTTGTGCGTTTAACTGTTCAAACTTAATACGTCTGGCTGCTTCTGCATTAGCAATTTTCCACAACTGATACTTTTGTTGTGTTACTAGATTTGCCCATGATTGCCCAGTAGACGTTACCCCAGGTTTTACTTGAGAACCTGTTATAACGTATGTGCCGCCAACTTTTTCAATAGCCATGATTACCTCTGTGCTAATACATCAAACGCCGCTTGAGGACGATTTATTTGTCCCGATCTTAACATATACATATCTTCATTAGTCATTCTAAATGGGGGCATACCTTGCTGTGCTCTTAAAAACTGCTCATAAGATAAACCTGGTTGAACTAAGGGTTGGCGCATTAAATTTTGTCTTTCTACTAGGCTAGGTTGAAACGCAAAATCCTGTGCATTTTGAGATTGCATTACTGGCATAGTACCACCTTGTGGAAACAACCCATCATGAACTATAGGAAATGTTTTTGCTATTTCGTCTGGTGGCAAACCAGTTTGTAGTGATAATGCAGTTGTTCTTTCTTGTGGTGTCATATTTGTACCAAACATTTGTTGTATGGTTAGACCTTGTATATACCCTTCAAGTCCAGATGAAACAGGTGATAACCCTGCTGCTACCATATCTTGTCGTTTTTGATCTACCGCTGCTCTTACATCTTTAAGTTCTTGCTCTTGTTGTGCTTGTCGTTGCAAATCAAGTTGCAATATTTCTTGCGCTATACGTGCTTCAAGGTCTTGTCTGTTCTGTGCTGCTTGTTGTGCCTGTTGCATTTGCAATTGCGGTTGTGCTGTATTTGCAGCAAGTCTACGCATTTCAGCATCTGCTCGTCGTTGGGCTTGTTCCGCACCGCCAGTCAAACGATTTCGCAACATTGTTTCTTCTCGGTCAGTTAAACCTAACATTCCCATTTCTTCTAAACGTTCAAGTTCTTTTAAACGTTTTTTATTTGCTCTTTGTGTTTCAGTAGGTATAAAACTTGGAATAGCATTTATTGCTGATCCAGCAGCACTAGCAGCAGCCATTTTTGCAGCTAAAGGTATTGCTGATGCTCCAATTGTTTTTGCTATAACTGGTGCAGCAAGTGTTGCTGCTGTTGCTAACGCTGGCATAATTCACCTACACATGAAAAGTTTCTATTGTAAAAGATTGACAGTTTATGTTGCCTTTCTCTACCTTAGCATTGACAGCAACTGAGAACTTATAACGTCCTTTATCTAATGTTAACATACGAGTCATCATTATGCTTCTGTGACCACATGCCGTATTCTGTGCTCCAGGATTTAAATATACTCCTACAATGTTATCATCAAACTCCCATACATAAGAACGAGTACCTTCATACTTTGTAATTAGGCCTGCCTTCTCATACTGCAATACAAACTTGTTTTCCCAAATACCATTACCTGGACTACGAGCAACAGTGCTGTTTTGTTGTCCAAATGCTTTTGCATAAAAGGTAATCATAATCTTAGTGTTGTCATTTGTTATTACAACTTCAGCACCAGTATTAGTTAGTGTTTGGTAATCTTCAACTGTAGTGCTCGTTTGATTATCACTTTTAGTGGTTGCCGTGAACCAACTAAACTCCTGTGGTAATCGTAACTTTGATACACCTTGTATAGTCTTAGAAACAAAGTCAGCAGTTTGTACAACAGATACAAACCGAGGGGTAGCAATACTCTCTCCAACAATGGTATCAGTATCCACATCCGTATCTTCGATTTCTTGGTTGACATAAGACCTCAGTTTATTTTCATTTGATGCATGATCAGTTGCTGAAAGCACAGCATTGTTGACATACGTATATGGCTTAGTAAATCCCATTAGTTCTCCACAATAATAACTTGTATGTGATTGTGTTGAATGTCAATCGAATTGTTTGTTAAACCAACACACGCTTGTAGTTCTACTGAATCTATGACATTGCCAGCAGCCAAATAAAACAAACCACTTATTGAAAAGTTTCTATAGTTTAAGTTTAGCGTTGTTGCGGTAGGCTCTGTTGTTATTGCTGCTTTAGTAGTAAAACTATATGTACATTGTGCAACTACTTCTGTAGATGGTGTACCACTACTATTCAATGACATTAACAATCGAAATGCATAAGTATTATTTTGTGTTTGTCCAGCAGTACCATTGCCATCATTGCTATTTAGTGTTGCTTCTGCAACCAATCCAGTCGCATGTACTCTAACAACAGCATGCCCATGCGTTGAATAGTTTGGAGTTACTTTGCTTTTATTTGGTCCTACATTTTCAATAGTAGTAAACGTTGTGCTTGTTGTATTCCAATCTGCTGTTCCATCATAATCAAACGTATATAAACTTGTTATGGAGTTTGATGTACTAAAATGATTGCGTTGTGCCCACTCTGTATCAAGATTGACATCCTCTACATCATCAGTAGCAACACTATCATACACAGCATTTAGTTGTGCTGCTGTTGGTGCTTGACCTTCTCCGAAGTATTGATTTGTTATTCGTCCCATATCTACCTCTTAGTATTGCATGCCCAAATAGAAGCACCGTAAACTTCCATTCGTGATGTAGGATGAGTGCTTACACCAAGAGTGTCTCTAGGATTTGTTGTAATAGTTTGCCATCGTAAATCTAAGCGCACAGGTTGAGAACCAACAAATACCTTATACGGTACAGTTAAATTTTGTAATCGTGGATATACTCTACCAGTTTCTGCAATTAAAACATCGTTGCAAAACAAACCCCATCGTGAATACCAATCATACCCAAATACTTTATCAGACCCAGTACTATCTTCTATTACATCCATACCATGTCTAAAGTTTATATCAAAACAACCATGTACAGTACCACTGCTAGCATCAAACTCTAACACCACATTATTAAATGTTGTATCTATATCTGCTAAGTTATTCCAACCACTAGACCAACTAGAGTTTTGAAGATCCAATGTATGCAAAGGTGTGTGTATATCTGTGCCAGTGTTGCCACCATAAGCCCTCCACCGACGAACAAAATGATAATCTTGTGTTTGTCCAACTACTTTAAATGCATATTTGTTTGTTGTTGTTTGTGATGTATATGCAGATGGTGCTAATTTTAACTTATCAATAGTTCCAACAGGAAAATTTTGCCCATCTAATCTACCATTGTATTCACCAATAACAGCACGAGTATTATCATTAATGCTTTCAGGCTTTACTTGGTCATAATTCTTTTGACCTACTTGTGTAAAAACTTTCATTATTGAACCTTAGTAGACTGGTTTAAAGAAGGTAATGCAACATAATCTGACAGTAAATTAAATGATAACAAGTGCCACTGTTGATTATTAGTTGTTTTTATACCAAACTGAAACTGATCACACAGTTGTGTGTTCACATCATAGCGCAATGTAATAAGCCTGCCTTCTGTTATTTTACTACTGTTAACAGTAAAGGGTACTTTAGTAATGCTTCTATCTTCTGGCCCAAATACTGGGTCTTCATTTATAGTAAAGACTGTTTCTGATTTGGCTTGTTTTTGTGCAGACGTTTGATTTTCCACATACGAATAATCCACACCATAATAAAAGTCAAAGTTATTATCTCCATACGACATTATACGAACTTCAACACTGTAGTATCGAATCTTTACACTATTGTTATCATAAGAATACCATGCGCTTTCCCACATAGCACCTTCATGTGCAGTATCAGATACTGTCATTACAACTAAATCACCATAGGATGTAATGTTAGAACTTTGTCCCCAGTTGTTAGAGGCTGTCATTACTTGCAATGGCGAAAACTTTTTTGTTGTGGCATGCAATGCTGGTGTCCAGTGTGGGTCATTGCCAAGCAAAAAATAACCATTAACAGTGTTTGTCATAGCACTCCAATATGATTTGCTAGAATCCTCTAATGTTGTTCTAAATGACCACATTGGTATTTGTGGTTCTAAATGCAATACAAATCCAAATCCTGGTGTAGTTTCATCATCAGTTGGTACATGTATCCAAACTTCTTTTTCACGATAAGAATATGCTGCAACAGTTTTGTGCATCATTGAATGATTTAATCTTTTAAACTGTTTATCTATAGGCTTGCTTATCTTTTGCATTTGAATAGATGCACCGCCATTTAAACCGCCAGACAGCATCCAGATGCCTTGTTCATTAATAAAGACCACACCTAACTGGGGAATGACTGTAACAGCGTTACTGGCTACTGTACCAAGCGTATTTGTAATAGTACTAATGTTGTAGGAGTTAGAATCAAAACTAATAATGTTAACAGCAGTTTCTCTAAATACAATAAGGTTATTGTAAAAGGCTACCATTTGTGTAATGTCACCGCCAGTTTGATTACCTAAGTCAAAGTATGCTAGTGAACCAAACTGTTCAAAAATACCACTATCAGAGTAGATTATACGACTACCAGCAGCCAACCACAGTCTGTTGTCCCATACTTCACCAAACTTCCAATCTGTAGTAATTGCTGTACTTTCTGTAAAGGTTGGTGCTCTGTCTACCAAAAACTTATCTGGCATTGCATCAATATAAAACCGACTAGAGTTTTCATCTATCTGTGCTACAAAATAATACAACTCACCATTATCATTTATTTCTTTTGTTCGATAAATGCGTCTAGCAACAACACCTTCTTGACCAATAGGTAAATCCAGTGCAACTCCGTACCTATATGCAGGACTGCCAGCAGGTAAAGACCACGTTACACTTTGTGTATCAGACAAAGGCGATTCTGCACCAAGGTCTGTAATCATCGACATTTTATAATTATAGGTCAGTGGTATTTCAATAACATTACCACTACTGTCTAGTTCAAGTGTTCCTAATCCATACTGTGAGTTTTTACCAAACCATACAGCAGCACCACCAGTTAATACTTTACCATCTTGATAATCTGTATCTACATCGTGTGGATTAGCAGATGGTGTTTGTAGTACAAATCCAAAGTCTCTGTACACTTCATCACCACTAAAAAGCAACGCACGATTACGTCCATTAATAATAAGTACATGTTGCCCAAGGTTTATAAATTGCGACCCTATATCGCCAAGTTTTGGTATATATCTATCTTGATCAATAATCACAATGTCAGCATCATATGCGCCACCATTTTTATTACCAAGCATATAATACAGTTTGCCGCCTTGCTCTACAAAAGTATAAATATCTTTAGTGCCTTGTCTTTTCCATTGATAAACAGCATCTACTTTGTTTGCAAAGTACTTGTTAAATATATCACTAGATACAGTAAAACTTGATGGTATTTCCCACCAACTTTCAAAACCAATGTTAGCAACCCACCCATCTTCATCTGCATATCGGCAGTTAAAAACAAAGTTAGCGTCACCTAAGTTTGGTGTAAGTATTTCATTAACACCACCACATGGTACAAATTTACGTAACCTTTGAGGTTTCATGAAAGTCTCCGAAAGGTACTGCCATCAAATACTGCTGGTGCTTGTCCCAGTTGAAACTGACCTCGTTGTATACGCAAGTCTATTTTATCAACATACCGTTTTGCTAGTTGTGCTATTTCCTTCATGTACTTACGTTCATATGTAGTTGCTAAACCTTGTTGTCCAAGTTTAAGATAAATGTCTTCTAAGGCTTTGTAAACAATAAGTTGATGAAACTCATACGGCATGTTTGGCACATCTGTTTTAATACACAATGGTGTAGGCTTTACCATGTACCTCATTACACCTTCACGCACGAAGTCTTCGGGTTGCAGCAGTTGACTTTGAGCATCTTTGATTTGTTCTAAAGAATAGTCATACCCATTTACTCTTGGATATGGACGTATTTGTTGATGTTGTCCATCTATTTCAATATATCGTTGCGCTTTGTTGTTAAACTGTGATGTTTGTTTTATAACAAGTGTTGAGCTTGTATCTTCAACTTCAACAGGTTTCATATAGTCTTGATTATTTGAAGCACTAATAGCATTATTTAATCCATATATTAGTGCAGTCCAACATGGTAATCCTTTACGTTCACCTGTTGTCGGATCAAAGTTTTGATTCCAAAATACAACTTTGCGATGTCCTTCCCACTCATCTGGTATTTGCCAAGTGCTTTTATAACTTTCAGCAAAAATTGGGTCATCATTCCATGATGTAAATGTAAGTGTTAATCCTTTATTATCTGCACCTACTTTATGTATTACTGATTCTGATAACGCACCGACCTTGCCATCTTTTACAAATGCATAGCAGATTTCATAATACGTACTTCCTGTTAAGTTTGCTCCAGCAACTTCTGTATCAGCAATAGTAAGGTTTTCTCCAGGACGAGTTAACTTTGCTGGTGATGGAATATATGCCTCTGCATATCCCATTTCGTAATCAGTTCTAAGGTTAAGTTCTTCTTCTCGCCTAGGTAGTATGGCTGTACTTTTACCATACGGGTTTTGTGTTCCTGTTGCGCTTACATAAGGGTAATCTCTATGACCAAGATACAGCAGCTCTAAACAATCTTTTGGTAAATCGTACCATCTTTTTTTAATTTTCCATGATGTATTTTTAGTGCTGTCAACACCTTCAAAGGCTCGGTCTAGCAATATAGTTGTACCCGATATAACTTTATTTATAATGTATTCTTGATTGTCAATCTCAATAGGTTGACCTTCCCATTGGTCTTTGTAAAAAATAAGCCTATCAATGCTTACATCAAACACTACTTGTCTTTGTGCTTGATTAACTACAGCCAATACTTCTGTTGCTGCTCCAGCATTACCTAGGTCTGTACTTTTTGTAATGTCTACATGAAACCTCAACTCACCTAACTTAGTAGCAAAGTTCCATCGTTTCATTGTCCATATACAATAATAGGCATCATTGATAAGGTCATCAAGTTGATTGTTAAACTGTTGAAGTTCTGGACTGTAATCCGTAATGTTTTTAACTTTTTGTCTTAGTTGCTCTAGATTAGCCATGTTTACCTCAACAAAAAAGGGTGGGTGCAATACCCACCCTTTAGGTTTGTTTCTATATTTAAGATTAGAATTGTTTGATAACAAACACGATAGCAGTTCCACCTGCTTCAGCAGCACCTGCAATAGCAAGAATAGGATCTTCAAAAGTGCCTTGATAGGGTTCAAGAACACCTGCTGTAGTATTGTAAATACTAAGGCTTTCACCTACACCAGTACCTGCTTTTACTTTTGCTTCAGCCATACCACCGATACATACATCAACTGTATCTCCAGCAGCGGCAGCAGCACCAATAGCAATACCGATACCACATCGTTTAGTTTGTGTACCAGTGTCGGCTTTCATTACAAAGATAGCCTTGTCACCGTTATTTGTTTTAGACAAATCCAAAGACAATGCATCACCAACTGCAATTGCTTCTGAGGCAATAAATGTCTCGACTTGTCGTCGGTTCATTGCTTCGATGCCAACTGCAACTGTACCACCAGAAGGAAGTGCGTTGTATTGTGATGTTTCTAAATATTGAATCAAGTTTTGAGTAGCCATGGTAGCCTCCTATTAGTTATAAACTTCACCGTCAACAAGCAAACCTTGAGAACCAAGATGGTCTGCAATCAATTGCATTTTAACATACAATTGAGCAGCACGTGCTGTTGTACCAGAAATATGTTCAAAAGGAGAAACTGCAAAGTCAGCATCTTTGTGCATGCACAACTTAACACCTTCAAAGTTTAGGAGGTAAGCAGAGTAGTTTTTACCGCCACCAACAAATCCCATTTCAAGATCTTGTTCAACAACAGCACCACCAAATGCTAATTGCATACGTCCACCATCAAGAGTTTTCTCGTTGATAAAACGTTCTTGAGCAAACAATGCACGGCGATAGTTAGCCATAGCAGCCTCAGACATAAGCACACAATCAATTTGTCCCATAGGAGCAACTGATCCAGCCTGGATTGAGATTTGTTGCATTAAACGAATACCGTTTGCTTCAAAGTTATCCAATGCATCTTGAAATTGGTTAGTCCAACCATTAACATTGTATGTTGCTTTTGAAATACCACCAACATCATTGTTTTGAGCAGCCTTAGCAGCAGCCTCAATAAATCCACCAGTAACAGCACCATTTAATGTGTTGACACCAGTAAGAATAGTTGAAGAACCAGCAAGCAATTGCTTGTTAAGTTCACGACGCAACATACCCATTACAGAGCGCATACGAGCTTCAACAATTTTTACGATTGCTTTTTCGCCACTGTTTTCAAGTTCTTCTTTTTTGGTGATAACAATAGGAGCAGTAAAGTCGGCCCACTCGTAAATAGCAGGTTGCAATACATCCTTTACAGCCAAGTTAATAGCCTCGTAGCCAGTAGGAAGATTTGTGATTTGTGAGTGTTCAGCGATTGAGAGTGGACGTTGGATTTTAATACCACCATCTTCATACTCAATACCACCAAAACGTTTTGCGTTATCTAAAAACGCAATTTTTTGAAAGAGTTCGTCTACTTCGCCATCACGGATGGAATACAAAGTTGACGACAATAAGTCATTTGAAATAGCCATTGTATTACCTAATTATTTTGTTGTAAAATTTTGTAAACATGTTCCTGATGGAATGTTGTGTGGGTGCTGTTTCCAGTCCAATACTGATAGTGTACCGTTACGCAAACGGTGTGTCAAGTTATTGATTTCTGTATTCACCTATCCATAAGTGTAAATACAGCCCAGGACACTGTGTATTGCCCTTTTCTCTATGTGTAAAAACATCGCTCAAGTCTATGTCTAAGTCTTCTCTTAGAGAATCTAAAAGCAAGCGCAAACTATTTAACTGTTCTTGATTAGGCTTTTCATTATTTGTATTGCCAGTTACACAAACACCAATAGAATTAGCATTGTGTCCACGACAATGTGCGCCACTTGTATTGATATGTCTACCTTCATGAATAGTGCCATCTTCAGTAATTACAAAATGGTATCCAATGTCAGACCATCCGTTCTCAATAGTATGCCATCTATAAATCTGTTTAAATGTAGTAGATACTGAAGACGCAGTATGATGTACAATAACTGAGTCGATGTTGCGTTCAACAGTAGGTGCAGATACACGGCGTTTTAACTTTTCTAACTCAAATGTTTTCATTTTTTACTCTGTTGTGATTTATGATACTGGTACGCTTCCCATGCATTTCTAAATCGAGGTACACCAGATGGACTTACTGCTTTGCCTGTGCTTGTTTTTTTCAGTGCTTTACGCCTTACACTTTTCTGCTTTGCCAATTCTTCACGTTCTTCTTTTGCTTTTGCTGCTTCAACTTTTGCTTTTACAATATAAAAAGCATCTTCAAGTTTAAGTTCTGGACGATCTTGCAGCATTTGCGCAACTGGTAGTCTATATTCATTATCCATTAGTTCTGGATTGTCTGCTTTAAACTGTTGCAGTTGCATACGACGTTGTTCTACTTGTATTTGTTCTTGTGCAGGCTTCATCATTTCTTGCAACATTAAAGATGCTTGACGTTTTATTTCTGCTTGTAGACCAGCCTCTGTATACAAGTCATTAGGTTGTTCACCTTGTTTTTCGAGTTCTGCTTGTGCTTGTTGCAAATATGGATTGTTAACGGCAAGTTGTCGTTGTTGATGCAGTGCATCTCGTTCTGCTGCCAGTTCTCTTCGCATTTCAGCAAGTTCTTGTGTCTTTTTAGTATATGATGAGCGTATATTAGCAACATGTTTACGAACATCCTCTGGTATGTGCTGCATCCATTCATGCAATGGCTTCATACCTTTATGGTTTGCGTCCTCTTCAAACTCTTCATAATCAACAGCAGTAAGTTCCATTAATTCTTCAATGGTTAACAATTCTGGCTCTGCCTCTTCCACAACCTCTTCTTCATTTTCTTCAATGTTTTCAGTAGGTTGTTCACTTTCTTCTTGAACTGTTTCTTCTACTGCTTCTGTTTCTTCTACGTCTTTAACAGTCTCCACACTGGAGGTATTGTCATTCATCGTCATTTCCTTTTGTATGTGCCTTTTTTAGGCATGGTTTTTTTGCGTTTTGCAGTTTTGGCTTTAGCCAATTTTTTACTTTTTGTAACTCTTGCTTTTTTTGCTGCTGCTTTTCCTTTGGCTGTATAAGGAAACTTTTTCCCGTTAACTTTAGGCATTACAATCTCTCCAAAAATAGTGCGTCAATGTTACGAGTGTTTGGCTCATCGTCTAGGTCTTCTGTTTCTTCTTCATCGTTTTGAGCCATTTCTTCGCCCATTTCATCTGGCATTTCTTTTAAATAACGACGAAAATCTTTACTACTAGCAACACTACTAATCTTTCCTGCTACCATATTTAACATAGGATCATTAGTAATCTCTTCGATAGCAAAGCCCATTTCTTCATCTAACATATCTTTATCGATAGCATCTTGTATAGCACCTTCAAACATTGCTAGTACACGAACAAAGTCTGTAGGTAACCGTTGCTCATTGTTTGTAAACTGTGGGTAATCTGGTGTTTGATCAAATAAAGGCAACAAACGATTTGCTGCTTTTACCAGATTGTTTAATGATTTAGCACTAAAGTTTCCTGTTGGAGCCATTTCTTCAAATGCCATCTCATCATCTTGCTCTGCTTGTGCAATTTCAACTTCAAAGCCTGGCATGCCTTTCATCATTTCGTCTTTCATTTTGTACTCCCGAAGGTTTTATCTAGTTTACCCGACAATGCGTCATGCGCAGGAAATGCTTCAACGACTGCCTCTTCTTTTGTTTTACCACTTTTAAGTGCATCTGTGTATACATTTATATGTTTATCTTGTTCCGATACTCTATTTTTTTGCGTTTCTACTGCCTTATCCCAGCGATCTGCAGGCAAATCTGCCTCACAAACAAAGCCTCTATCTTCCATAATCTTTTGTGCAACCTGTGGATTGCTAACATGCTTACCCAATGCCTTGCTAAAATAACCATTGACACCATATGTACCAGTACCATTCCATGTACTATTTTTGCTTGGTGCTCTTAACAAGCGTACTATTTCCCCACCACATCCTTCATCGCTAGTATCAGTACCACAGATTTTTGGTTCTCTGTTTTCGTCAACCATTGCAATACTTACAATCTCTTCATGTATATGACTACACCACAAACAACCATACTGATACAATGGCATTACAACCTACCTTGATTAATAGCATTTGCAAACTGTTGGCTTGGTAGATTACCCTGCGCATCTATTTCACCAGCCTGTGTTTGCACACCTTCAGCAGTAGGCATTTGCTGACCCATCTGTTGAGCTTGCTCCATGGCTTCTTTAAAACTGTCTGGCATTTCAAACAAGCGTATAAGTTCATCTTTAATAGTCGCTGGATTAACACCAAGTTGCAACAATACTGGCAGCAACTGTACAATGTTATTTCTTTTCAATGCTTGTGATAGTGGTGTACTACTTTGGTCTAATGCAACAATCTTAAACTTGGCTTCTAAATCAATCGTGCTTATAATTTTTGGTTTACCATCAACATCAATAACTGCCGCATCTCCTTCTTCAGACATAAGAGAAACAATACGCAAATACGTTTCTGCAATCAGTTCAATAGTATTATCACGCTCACGGGCTAGTTTACCAATCTCGGATGCAGAGTATTGTGCTAATGCCGCAACCTCTGTTGCTGTTGCCTTAGTCGCTTCACCTCTACTAAAAGGGGCTAAGATACTCCCTCGGTTAATATCGTTTTCAATGAAACCTAAATACCTATCGAAATTACCAGATAAAGGTTCAACCCCTACTTGTTGTATTACACCTTGCAACACTGGTTCATCAACTGCTATCATTGCACCATCAACACCAGCAGTAATCTTAGCCAAAGCCTCTTCATCTAACGAACCCTCTTTGTACAGGTATTGTCTGCTGTCACGACGCACAGCATTTGCCCAATAGGTTCGTAAAATGTTTTTCTCATAAAACTGATCGTATACCCTACTAACAGCACTAAGACCACACATTGGTTTCTCTGGCTTTCGAGCATAGTACAATGGGCATATAGGTGACATAGGTTTATCATCATACGACCGTATAGGTATCTCTGTTTTCTCCAGTATACCTTCACCTTCTTTGTAGTTTGGTGACCAAAAATACAATTGGTCATACAACATATCATAAAACTCTACTATTTGAATATATAAATAGTCATCTGGCAGATCTTCTGTTACGCCACTGTATCGCCCTGAAGGAGTAAAGAACTCCACCTTAGGAATAGCAGTGTATGATTTATTACCAAACTTTTCCTTTGCCTCTGGAATACTAAGGTAATACGTATGGGCTACAAATCGTTGTTCGTCGAATGAACTAGCATCCATATCGACGATAACTTCCCAACAAGGCAGAGCACGGATACTTACCTTTTCCAACAAATCCGTGCTCTCGGTTGGGGAAAGTTTTAAAAAACTACTAGGATATATCAACGCTAAACGACTAGCAATCTCTAGTTGCTCACGCTTATCAAACAAAAAACGATTTATAATGGCTTCTGCCATTTCTGGATTTGCACTGAGATTTGATGTATCTTTACCAACAACAACAGCAGGATTCCTACTAAACAGCGATGCAATAAATCCTTCAACATAACTAAAACAATCCGCTGTCTCTACACGTATCATCGTGTCTTCCATATACTCGTTTTGCCAAAAACGATTCTCGTATACATCTCGGTAACGCTTAAGTTCAGATTTCATCTGATCATAAAAGTGATTGTGCTCATCAAGCACTGTGCGTATCAAATGTACAATGTCTGCCTTAGTTCTCATCATGAGCCTCTTCTAAAGTTTCTATGTATATACTATACCACCATTCACCCTTCTGATAACGTTTACTAGCACTTAACACCACTATTTGACTATCATCGTCGTATACTACACCATTTAATGCATCACATATAGAACCAAAACAGTTCTGTAAATCCCTCTTGCGCTTATCACCAAACACTACATCCAAATGCAATCGTACTGGTTTATCTGTAACACCTATATTGTGCGCTTTCATATTGCATACTGCTGCTGTTGCCAATGATGCCTCAAACTCTTTTACTTGCTTTGGCTTAACTAAACGCCTACCGCATATCATCATTCTATTCTTTTTACTTGGTATCTTACCAACAACATTAATCGTAAACTTCATTAGTACCTTCTATGCAAATGAGGACTTACACCACTAGTCTTTATCGCCTTGTCTGCTTTACGACTTATAATCCAATCTGGTAAAAATGCACTCTGCTTTATCTTAACACTATTTAAACACCAATATGCTAACGCCATCGCCATTGCACTATCACAGTGTGTATCCATGTCATCACCAAACTTAAGTACTCCTTTCTCATCTACTGTTATACTTCTTAGTTCTGTTGCTGTAATGTTGTCTATCATGCAGATACTACCTGTCTGTATTCCTTTACGTAAGTTCTCAAATACCAATGGCTTTGTCTTTGCTGTTGTTAAAAAGTCTTTGCCTGTATGACTGTCTTTCCATAACTTGTAGAATCCTTGGTACATTAACTCCTGTATTGTTGCTAATCCATAGTTGTTACTCTCTACCAACACTAATGCATTGTTGTATGTTGCACTCATGTCGTATATGTAATCTGCCAATGCTACAGGACTTACTGTATTGCTTCTGTATATACACACTGGTTGTAATGTATTTCTGCTTACACAAAATACTACTGCATAATCTCTACCAACACCACCACTAACATCTACTCCTATTGCATAGGTTTCATCTGCTGTTGGCTCTGCAAATGTTGTCCACTCTGTAGGACTAACTTGTATTATCTCCATCATGTCAAAGTCTTCTGCTGTAAAGTATGTATTGCCACTAATACGATATGCTTCATCTAATGTTAACGGATACTCACGTACAAACTTTGTCCAGCCTAACTTACTTATCTTCTCTCTTCTCCAGGCTAACTGTCCTAGTGTTAATCCATAACGTTGCTGTAGTTCCTTCTCTGTATCTGTTAGTACTAATGCAATGTCTTCCATACTGTACTCTGCATGCTTGTACCATGGGAAGAACAAGTAGTTCCAATGTGCTTCACCTATCTGATGTTTATGTATCTCTTGCCATAGTGCATCGTTGTAATAGTTTGCTGTAGACTCTATGACTAACTGTCCATCGTTCAATGCTGAGATTGCAGTAGCCTTTAGTTCTTCTGGATTCTCTGCGAATGCATACTCTGATATGTGTAGCATACTACAAGTATATGAACGTAATCCTCCTGCCTGCGTTGCAGCAGCAGCAACAATACGACCACCACCTTCAAAGGCTAACTCTGTTGTATTGTCTATGGCTAATGGACGCCTAAGTCCACGTGGCAAGTATTGATAGAATCGCTTGTGTATGTGTAGTAGATGCTTAGATGATGCAATCTTGTACGACAGTATGACACATGTAAGTGGTGTGCTAGCAGTGTATGCTTTCCAGAACATGTAGGCGCATACGACTGTAGAAGAACCAATCTGTCGAGGCTTGAGTATAAGTGTATCGTCGCCTTGTTCTAGTCCGTTGATAATCTCTATCTGTTCTGCATTGAGTGTAAGTGGTACAACCTTACCAGACTTATCTACAATCATAAGACGAGAGATGAACTGGAATGGATCACTGAATATATGGGCTAGTGTTGACATACATAATCCGTGTAGGGGGTCCCCCTAACGGGGGGAACCCAAAGGTCATAGGTGTTGCGATTTTCCAAAAGTATAGAGCATTATACTTTAATTAATTTAACTATTGCCTCTTATTTGTATTACTTACTTTTAACTATTATCAATCTTGGGGTTCCCATTGGTCATAGGTGCGAACCATTGCTGCAATTCCAACATTGCTGCATCATCAGCATGTGCATCCGGCTTTACTATTTCTCTAGTGTGCAACAAGGTAACGATTTGGTTTAGGTTGTGCCCTGTGAACGTCCTATCTTGACTGTCTTGATATGTTTCTTCATGGGATAGAGTTATATAGGCCCAAAGAAGAGACGTTATATCT
>CXWF01063159.1_pt1 | contig 32014 bp, 29 predicted proteins | sample 468421 | NCBI WGS metagenome assembly CXWF01 (sample SAMEA2620812, study PRJEB7988) | marine metagenome | biome: marine biome (ENVO:00000447); feature: surface water layer (ENVO:00002042); material: "saline water (ENVO:00002010), including plankton (ENVO:xxxxxxxx)" | depth 5 m
GCAAAAAAGAATGAGAGGCGCGGCGCAAATTCATCGACATCAAGACCTGCGGCCAGTGCGGCACGCACATATTCGCGACCATCGGCCAGCGTGAAGGCCAGCTCCTGAACCTGGGTCGCGCCCGCTTCCTGCATGTGATAGCCGGAGATCGAGATCGTGTTGAAGCGCGGCATATGCTTCGAACAAAACCCGATAATGTCCGAAATGATCCGCATCGACGGTTCCGGCGGATAGATATAGGTGTTGCGGACCATGAACTCCTTCAGAATGTCGTTCTGGATGGTCCCCGAAAGCTGCTCGGGCTTCACGCCCTGTTCTTCCGCCGCAACGATGTAGTTCGCAAGGATCGGTATCACCGCGCCGTTCATCGTCATCGAGACGGACATTTCGTCGAGCGGAATCTGGTCGAAGAGGATCTTCATGTCCTCGACACTGTCGATCGCGACGCCCGCCTTGCCGACATCGCCAACCACGCGAGGATGATCGCTGTCATAGCCGCGATGCGTCGCGAGATCGAAGGCGACGGAAAGACCTTTCTGGCCGGCGGCGAGATTGCGCCGATAAAAGGCGTTCGATTCCTCCGCAGTGGAAAAGCCGGCATATTGACGGATCGTCCACGGCCGGCCCGCATACATGGTCGCTTGCGGACCGCGCGTATAGGGCGCGAAACCCGGCAGGGTGTTCGCGTCATACCCCTCCGCCGAAATGCGCTCGAGATCCTCGGCAGTATAGAGCGCCTTGACGTCTATCCCTTCCGGCGTGTGCCAGATGAGAGAGTCAGGGCCCGCTCCCTTGGTCTGCTTCGTGACTGCGGCTTCCCAGTCCTTGAGCGTCTTCTTGTCGGCCATTTTCGTCTCTACTCACGGCAAATTGCGAAATTTCACTGCAGGCAGCATAACATGGCACAGTCTGCCGCCCCAAAAGCGGCCGGAGTATCCGGGAAGCGCCGCAGCCGGTCAAACCGTCCTGAAGAAGGGGCCGGAACGCGGCTATTTCGCTGCGTAAGCATATGGGCTCAAATGGAGAAAAGCTGGCCGGAACGCGCCACAGTCGTGAAATCAGGGGAAAATATGTCCGTCAATCGCATTCGAATAACCTCAAAGGCCGGTGCCGTGATCGCATTGAGCGTCATCGGGCTTGTCCTCGCCGCCTGTAGCAGCGGTGGCGCGGCTCGCAAGCGAGACGCCGATGGACGTATCATACCAACACTCGCCGAGCAGGATCCAACGAGCACACTCTATGCAAAGTCGGTCAGCCAGGCCGCGCACGGCGAGTGCGACAGCGAAATTATGGATGTTCTCACCTGCTTTGCTTACCGGGGACACGGCTATGAAGGGGCACAGATGGCACTCGGACAGTGCTACATCGCCAAGGGACAGGAAGCCGAAGGGGCGGAATGGGTGCAACGAGCGGCCAATAGCGGCTGGCCCGATGCACAAAAGATGATGGCCACGCTCTATCTCAAGGGGCAGGGAGTCGATCAGGACCCCGTCGAGGGTGCGAAATGGGCAAAGCTCTATACTCGCAACCCCAGCCTGCTCTCTCTCGGTGTACAGCCTGACGTTTCTATTGTGCAGGAGTTCCGCGGCAGCCTTACAAGCGAACAGAACGCCGTGGCGGATCAGAGAGCTTCAAGCTGGGTTCCGAGCTATTGGACACCCACATCCGTTATCGACCGGGACGTACGGCGCAGCTGCGCAGTCGAAGGACGCCACCGCGTGCCGTCCATGCCCGATATTGAAAGCGTCCCAAACCCGTACTGACCGGTCAATTCCGGCTCGAATACCCCCGCCTGTCCTGTACAGGCGGGGTTTTTTGTGCCTTGCCGCTCCTTAAGCGTTCAGGAAAATTTTACCTCCCTCGCCTAAACTGGAGAGCGGATGGGGTCTGATTTGGGGGAGGAGACCCCGTCGCAAATGCCCGGTGCGAGCATTCATTCCGAGGCGAGTCCTCCAGCCTGCGTCAAGACCGCGGAAGAAGAACGCGCGTCGGCCATCCGCCTCGAACTCTACAGAACGATCATGCGCACCTTCCGCGCATTGCCCTTGTTTTTTCCGGCAATCTCCGGCGCCGTCTTCTTCACCTTCACGCCTGCATATCCCGAACCCGTCATCGTGATCTGGTGGCTTGCCATTGTTGCGGGTTACGCGGAATACGGGTTGTTTCAACGCAGATTCTTTGCCGCTGACGACCGCGGAGAAGCCGATGCTGATCGCTGGATAAAACCAACCGTCATCCGCTACTGGCTTCTCAATCTGGTGTGGATCGGTCTGGTGCCTCTTTTCTGGCGGGACGATGGCGGCATGCAGAATCTCGCCCTGCTGACCGTTCTTATCGTGCATGTCGTCATGGCATCGCAGATGGCGTTTCAACTAAGATCAATCTTCTTTTCCGTGACAATACCCGTCATGGCAACTGTGATCGGCGTTTGCTTCTGGGCGGCGAGCACCACCTTCGTGGCGCTCGGGTTTGCCTGCATTCCCGCATTTCTTCTCCTGGCACATGTAGCCAGGCAGCAAAGAGCATTTGCGGTCGAGACTTACAACCTTCGCTTCAGAAACGCCGACCTCATTCGGGATCTTGGCCATGCGCGTGACGTCTCCGAGGCCGCAAGGCGCCGCGCCGAGGAAGCGAACGAACAGCTTCAACGGCGCGAGCATCACTTCCGCGCCCTCGTCGAAAATGCTTTCGACGTCGTGCTGGTTACGGATGAAAATGCGATCATCCAGTACGCATCGCCTGCAGCGGAAAAACTCGGCCTGTCGCCTGACGCTCTCATTGGCATCAACAGCCTCGACTTTCTGGCCGATGAACAAAAGCAGCAAATTCTCGACAAATTTGGCGAAGGTTCTTTTCCCCTCGAAAAAACGCTGTATTACGAGCTCACCCTTCCCCGCTACGCGGGCCGCAACGTCTGGATCGAGTCGAGCGTCACCAACCTGCTGGACGACGCGAATGTGCGTGGATACGTCATCAACATTCGCGACATAACCGAGCGCAAGCGCACCGAGACAGAGCAACGCAACCATTTCCGTGTGCTGCGCGCACTGGCGACCGGTGAAGCTCTCGATGAAGTCCTCTCGCTGCTTGCGATCGGCGCGGAAGAGGCAAGCCCCACCGGTCGTGCGGCTGTCTATCTCCTCGACGACCAGAACGACCTTCTCACCTGCGCCGCACCACATCTGCCTGCGGACTTCCAGGGCTGGGCAAAAACCTTCTGGAGAGAACAGCGAGACACTCCTTTCGGCCACGCGGTACTCGCAGGGTCGAAGATCGTCGTAACCAACCTTCAGGAAGACGAACACGGCGAAACCGTCACCTCCTACACGCGAAAAACCGGCATCCAGACCGTCTGGTTTCAACCTGTAGTCGCGCACAACGAAAAGGTCGTGGGTGCCTTCGCCCTCTACTTCCCCGACGTCTACAAACCCAGTCCGTGGGAATCCGATTACCTCTTGGGAGCCGCCCACCTGGCAGGCATTGCCATTGACCGTCGCAGGTCGGAAGAAGATCTTCAACATGCGATGGAAGCCGCAGAACTCGCAAACCGCGCCAAATCGAAATTCCTGGCCAATATGAGCCATGAACTCCGAACGCCGCTCAATGCCATCATCGGATTTTCGGAAATCATGCAGCAGGAGATGTTCGGGCCGATGGGCTCCGAGCGCTACAGCGAATACACCAACGACATCCATGACAGCGGTCGGCATCTGCTGAACGTCATCGACGATATTCTCGATATATCGAAGATCGAGGCCGGGCGTTATGTACTTGAAGATGAGGAAGTCGACCTTCCTGCTGTGCTACGCTGGTCCGTGGAGATCATGCGTGCACGGACGATGGACAAGGCGCAACAGGTTCACCTTGAGATGCCGGGCACCCTGCCCAACCTGAATGCCGACCAGCGAGCCATGCGCCAGATCATGCTGAACCTTCTGTCCAATGCGGCGAAGTTCACCCACGAGGGCGGCAGTATCGATCTGACCACACGCATCAGCGAAGCCGGCGACCTCACCATAGCCGTTCGCGACAACGGCATCGGCATTCCCGGAGACAAGCTCGCCGAAGTGATGGAACCTTTCGGTCAGGTCGACGATACGAGCGCCCGCCAGCATGGCGGCACGGGTCTTGGTCTGCCCATCACCAAATCGCTGATCGAGATGCATGGCGGCAGCTTCACGCTCGAAAGCACGGTGGGCGAAGGCACGATCGCGATCATGACGCTTCCCGGCTGGCGGCTCATCTGGCCTGAAGACGAAGGAAAGGAAAAAACCGCCACGCGGTAACGTGATGGCTCTTTTTTCAACGGATTTTCTATTTACCCTGCGGTCTTCACCGGGCGATTGGCGCCGATATAGCCAAAGAGATGTCCTCCGACCTTGCGCATCTGGATTTCTTCCGAACCCTCGGTAATGCGGTAGCGGCGATGATGCCGGTAAATATGTTCGAAAGGCTTGTGTCGGGAATAACCGATAGCTCCGTGCACCTGAATGGCGAGATCCGCTGCCTGACAGACAAGGCGGTTTGCGCGGTAGTTGCACATCGAGACCTTGTCGGAGAGATATTTCGCGACGTCCGGCTTCGACATCTGATCCATTTCCCATGCCGTCTTGTAGATGAAATTACGGATCATCTCGCATTCGGTATGTGCTTCAATCAGCGGGAACTGGATAGCCTGGTTAGATGCAAGCGGCTTGCCAAAAGGCTTTCGCTGTTTCGCATAGGCGACGCTTTCATCGATACAGAATTTCGCTGCGCCGACGCCCGAAGCTGCCTGCCGGATGCGGTTCTCATGAACGAAATGCTGCGCAAGTTCAAGCCCGCGCTCGGGATCGCCTAGATAGGAATCATCAGGCACCCAGACATTGGTGAAGGACACGCGCGGGTGATCCGTCGGCATGTTGAAGGTCCAGAGATACTCCTCGATTTTTACGCCCGGCGCATCGACGGGCACGATGAAGCAGGTGATGCCGAGCGCGTCGCCTCCCTTGCCACTCGTGCGCGCAAAGACGAAGTCATGCGTTGCGACATGCATGCCCGTATTCCACATCTTCACGCCATTGATGAGCCAGCCGTCGACCCCGTCGCGCTTCTCGCGCTTCGCGGTCGTCTCCATCCAGGTCGCGTCCGATCCATGATCGGGCTCTGTCAGGCCGAAGGCGATCCGGATCGAGCCGTCCAGCGAACCGGGAATGAATTTCTTCTTCTGCTCCTCTGTTCCGAAATCTCGAAACATGAGGACGGTGGGGAAATTGCCGACGATGGACGATTCATTCTGTAGATCGTTGTGAAGGCCAAGCCCCTTGGCGGCCAGATGGTCGCGGATCACGGCCATGCCGAGATTGGTGCCATCCTTGCCGCCATATTCCTTCGGGAGCGCATAACGCAGGTGGCCTGCCTTGTCCGCGCGGCGGCGCATTTCGACAAGCAGCTCTTCCCAATCGTGTCGCGGGAGCCCTTCATTATCCCAGTCGGTCCGCGCATGCTCGCGACGATGGTCGAAAAAGCGCTCGTTATCGTCCTGTGCCTGGAGCGGCTTGATCTCTTTCTCGATGAAATCGTCGAGCACACCGAGATAGTCGGTGATTTCCCTGGGAATTCTGAAATCCATCGCTGTTCTCCCGCGATTGCCGCGAGCCTCTTCGGCGGGCCCGGGACGACGCTGTTCCACAATGTCGATCGGAACACTATAGACCGCGGTCCAGTATCCGAAAGACCACCGGGCCGCCGGTCGCACCACCCCCCATCGCGACGCTGCGGGAAGATGTGGGGTTTTTCATATTAACCTTTCGTCCGCCTAAGCTATTGGAGAGACACAAGATTTAGCCGTGAACGAAGCCGGAAAATCGCGTGGTCAGCGATTCGGACCCGGTTCGTTCGCCCAATATTCCATTTCTTAATATCGTACCGGTTAATGCGACGGCGCTCTTGCATCCCGGTCGTTTTGCGCGGAAGGTGCCCCCGCAACATGAGTATCCCGCCTTCCCAGTACGCCTCCGCAGAGGCCCGTGACCGCCTGGCGGAGCGCCGCCGTATCACGGCGGTGCTGGGGCCGACCAACACAGGCAAAACCCATCTCGCGATCGAACGGATGATGGCCCACGAGACGGGCATGATCGGGCTGCCGCTGCGTCTTCTTGCCCGTGAGGTTTATGATCGTGTGGTGAGGGTGAAAGGCACTCGCAATGTAGCTCTCATCACGGGGGAGGAAAAAATTCTCCCCGCATCGGCGCGCTATTTTATCTGCACAGTCGAAGCGATGCCGCTCGAACGCGAGGTTGATTTCCTGGCGGTGGACGAAATCCAGCTCGCTGCGGACCGGGAGCGTGGCCATACCTTCACCGACCGCCTGCTCCGCGCGCGCGGGCATTCCGAAACCATGATGCTCGGCTCCGAAACAGCGCGGGGACTGATCCAGAAACTCCTGCCGGAAACGCATTTCATCAACCGGCCCCGCTTCTCGGAACTGTCATGGACCGGGTCGAAGAAGATCACCCGCCTTCCGCGACGCTCCGCCGTGGTCGCCTTCTCCGCCGACCAAGTTTATGCGATCGCGGAACTGATCCGGCGCCAGCGCGGCGGGGCTGCGGTCGTCATGGGCGCCCTCAGCCCCCGCACACGCAACGCGCAGGTCGCCCTCTATCAGTCGGGCGAAGTCGATTTTCTTGTTGCGACCGACGCTATCGGCATGGGTCTCAACATGGATGTGGACCATGTAGCATTCGCTTCGACGGGAAAATTCGACGGCCGGCAGCACCGCCCCTTGCAGGTTTCCGAGCTCGCCCAGATCGCCGGACGCGCAGGACGTTACATGAACGACGGTACTTTCGGCGTAACGGGCGATGCCACCGTTCCGTCCGAAGAAACGATCTCCCGCATTGAAAACCATCAGTTCGAACCCGAACGTGTCTTCCAGTGGCGCAATCCGCATCTCGATTTCTCCAGCGTAGCGGCACTGATGCGCAGCCTCGAAATATCTCCTGGACGGTCCGGCCTCGCCAAGGCGCAGGTCGGAGACGATCTGGAAGCACTGACGCGTATGGTCCGGGATCCGGATGTGAGTGGCTGCCTGCGCTCCCCAATGGCGATAAAACGGCTATGGGAGGTCGCTCAGGTTCCCGATTTCCGGAAAACCCTTGCAAGCGAGCATGCGGCGCTTCTGACCCGCCTCTTCCTCTTCCTCATGGATCCGTCGAAAGAGAGCGGCGGATGCATCCCCGACGACTGGCTTGGCCGTCAGATGCAGCGTCTCGATCGCGCCGATGGCGACATCGATATACTGGCCGCCCGCCTCGCCCACATCCGTACATGGACCTATGTGGCCAACCGGGTCGATTGGCTTCACAATCCCGCGCATTGGCAAGAGCGCACGCGTGCGATAGAGGATAAGCTGTCTGACGCTCTGCACGAGCGCTTGACGCAGAGATTCATCGATAGGCGCACCAGCATATTGATGAAGCGACTGCGCCAGAACGAGGAACTCATGACGGCTGTAAACGGCGACGGCGAAGTACTGGTAGAGGGCGAATATGTCGGGCGCCTGCAAGGATTTGTCTTCGTGCCCGACCCAAGGGCGGAAGGCGAACAGGGCCGCATTCTTCGGAATGCGGCATCGCAGGCTCTCGCCGGTGAGATATCCGAACGCGCGCAGCGTCTCGTGATGGCACCCGATGCCGACATCTCACTTTCCGAACATGGACGCATTCTTTGGGCAGGCCATCCGGTCGCCGAATTGAAGGGCTCCGACAATATCCTCCTGCCCCGTGTAGAGCTGGTCGCAGGTGAGGAGTTGAACGGCTCCGCACGCGAGAACGTACAAACACGCCTCGACGCATGGCTAAAGATGCACATCGCCAATGTCCTGGCACCACTCATCGCCTTGCGCGATGCAACGGATGTCGAAGGGCTGGCGCGGGGCATCGCCTTCCGCCTCGTCGAGAACCTTGGGACGCTGGCGCGTGAAACCGTTTCGGAGGATGTCCGTGCGCTCGATCAGGCTGCGCGCGGTCAATTGCGCAAGCATGGCGTTCGTTTCGGTGCCTATTCGATTTTCATGCCTGCCCTGTTGAAGCCGGCGTCCGCACGGTTGAGACTCACCCTCTGGGCACTCCATCGCGCAACAGCAGAACAAGAACCGTTCGAGAGCCTTCCCGCCCCGCCAACCCCTGGCCTCACATCGGTCCCCGCCGATCAGGCAGCACCGGAGGGTTTCTACGAAGCGGTCGGGTTCCGTGTTTGCGGGACACGCGCCGTTCGCATCGACATGCTGGAGCGTGTCGCCGACCTCATCCGCCCGATCATTGCGGCGCGCACCTATAATGGTGGCTTCACCGTGACACCCGACATGATGTCGCTTGTCGGTTGTTCGGGTGAGGAGTTTTCGAGCCTTCTGCGTGGCCTTGGCTACCGTTCGCAGATCGAGCGGGTGAAGCCACCCAAAGTCGAGGAACCCAAGCCCGCAGAGCCAAAAACCGCGGAAACAAAAACCGAGGAGCCACAACCGGAAACGCACACGCCCGGGATGGTGGAGGAGGCGGTTGAGGCAGTTCCGCAAGACGAGATCTCCGCCTCTGACATAATGGCACCCGAAGGGCAGTCACCTGCCGGGGAAGAAGCCGAAACCCCGCCGGATGAAGCATCTGCCGTAACTTCGGCACTCGCTCCCGAAGCCAATCTGCCAGGCGAACAGCAGGCGCTGGCCAAAACGACGCCGGATTCTGGCGCCCCTGAACAGCCGCCCGCAGAAGACACCCCCACTGAGGTCGAGATGGAAATCTGGCGGCCCCAGCGGCGGCGGCATGGTGGCAGAAAAGAGGGAGCCGAGCGCACCAAATCTCCGCGCCGCGACAAACGCAAACAGAGTGGCGAACAACAAGCGCACGGCGAAAAGAAGCCGCCGCGGCGTGGTGAACGAGGACCGCGCCCACAGCAAAAGCCTGATCGGAAGCCACGCGAGCGTGAGCCTGACCCGGATTCGCCTTTCGCGGCCCTCGCCGTCCTCAAGGAACGTGTACGCGGCAACGACTCCTGATGAGCGATGCACTGGGCCAGCCGGGACAGCGGATCGATCGCTGGCTCTGGTGCGCCCGTTTCCTCAAAAGCCGTTCTCTTGCGGCAACTCTGGTGCAATCCGGCCGTATTCGGGTAAATGGCGACAGGATTTCAAAGGCGAGCCGGATGGTCCGCCCCGGTGACATCCTCACCTTCCCGTTGGGTCCGCACATCCGCGTGATAAAAATCCTTCTTCTCGCCGAGCGCCGCGGGCCCGCACCGGAAGCTCGGTCGCTCTATAGCGATCTCGATCCGCCTGCACCGGCAACTCAGCGAAATGCGGATATTCCGGCCGCAACATCGGTGCGCGAAGCCGGCTCCGGACGGCCCACAAAAAGAGAACGGCGACAAATCGATGCACTCCGCAGCGAAGAGTCTTAATTCACATATTTTTGCGTGGTTGAATAATTCCTCCGGCACCTATAGGTAAAATGCTCATGATCGACCGGCTCAAATCTTTCCTGCTCGGCGCACCAGAGGAAAAACCGAAAGGCTTTGACGATCTCCAGGTGGCGGTCGTTGCTCTCCTCATCAGGGCGGCAACGTCGGACGCAGAGTTCGGCATGGAGGAACGCGAGGCGATCAGGCGTATCGCGGCCGATTCATTCGGACTGACGCCGGAGGCAGTGGCTGCACTGGTAGATGAAGCCGAAGGAGAGGAATCCGAGACGCTCGACCTTCATCGCTGGGCGCAGGCCATCAAACAGGCCTATAGCCAGGAAGACCGGGTCGGATTGATCGAGAAGATGTGGGAAGTCGTCTATGCAGACGGCGTTCTTGACGACTACGAAGCCAATTTGTTGCGGCGCGTTGCCGGGCTGATATACGTTCCCGATCGCGAATCCGGGCAGGCGCGCCAACGTGTCATGGCCCGGCTCGGCATAACGGCCCCTGGGCAAGGATAAGCAAGGGGGAAACCCCGGAAGGAGCGTCCGTCGTAAGGCGGCGACGCTATTGGAGAATGCGATGACCTATGTCGTGACCGACGCCTGTATCCGCTGCAAGTATATGGACTGCGTGGAGGTTTGCCCTGTGGACTGCTTCTACGAGGGCGAGAACATGCTGGTCATCCATCCGGACGAATGCATCGATTGCGGTGTGTGCGAGCCCGAGTGCCCGGCCGAAGCGATCAAGCCGGACACGGAACCAAGCCTTGAAAAATGGCTGGAACTCAATGCCGAATATGCCAGCAAGTGGCCGAACATCACGATAAAGCGAGATGCCCCTGCCGACGCAGACGACTGGCAAGGCGTGTCGGGCAAGTTCGAGGAGTATTTCAGCCCTGAGCCCGGCGAAGGCGATTAAGATCTTCCCGTTTCTGCTAGCCTCAAAAGGCGCAGGAAACTGCGAAGAAAAGTGCCTATCCTCCTGTGTTAACTGTCTTTTTTGCAGCCACCCTTCCACCGGGCGGGGTTTTGTGCTATATATGTCGCACAGGAATTTCCGTGAACTTGAGCGCATACCTGATCAAAAGCTCTAGGTTCAGGGTGCGCTGGTTGAAGCGTGTCTAACCAGTCACCAGTTGCAATGCGGCTCGCTGCTAGCAGCCGATAAGGCTGGGAACAATGAGCCAAATGGGGATCGGCCCTCACCGGACGTCAGGTCCCGGTTCCGAGACCTTCCGGCAAGGCACAGGTGCACCATCAAGATCGGTCTTCTTGTTCGATGACTGAGGGAGTTGGAACGACTTCCGGCTGCAACGTCTCGACGGCTTGATGGCAAGAGACGCATCACTGCGGACATGAATTACTGAGCCGGGAAGAGGGCATTCCGTCCTTTTCCGGCCTTCGGAAACGAGAAAGGCTGGGTATAGGAAAGACGATGGCGAGCAAAATCACCAAGGCACCCAAGTCGAAATCTGCGCCCGCGAAATCGAAAACCGCGGCGAAACCGGCCAAGGCGCGCGCCAAAGCGGCGAGCGCTACCACCAAGGCGACAAAATCCGCGCCGGCCAAGTCAAAGTCCAGCACTGCCACGAAGGCAAAGGCTGCGCCGAAGGCCAAGACGGCGAAGCCTGCGGCCGCGAAGAAGCCCGTAGCCAAAACGGCAAAGCCTGCTGCGGCGGCAAAGAAGGCTGTAGCCAAGCCGAAAGCAAAAGCAGCTCCTGCCAAACCCGCTGCGAAAAAGAAGGAGCCTGTGGCCAAGCAGGAAGCGAAGTCCGCCCCGGCGAACTCCGCCGCAAAAACCCCGAGCAACGCGGCGAGCAAGCTGATGGCCGCTGCGAAAAACCGTGCAGAAAAGGCCCGCAAGGCCGACACGGTGAAGGCTGCTCCCAAGCAGGCCGCGGAAGCAAAACCAGCCAAGGTTGAGGCGCCCAAGGCGAAGGCCGAACCCGCGAAACCCGCGGCGCCGCGCCCGAACTTCAAAGCGAAGGAATTCGTGGTCTATCCAGCTCACGGCGTAGGCCAGATTCTCGAGATCGAAGAACAGGAAGTGGCCGGCCACAGGCTGGAACTCTTCGTCATCAACTTCGACAAGGAGAAAATGACGCTCCGCGTGCCCACCAACAAGGCAACTGCCGTTGGCATGCGCAAGCTCTCCGACGCAGGTGTCGTCGACTCTGCGATCGAGACCCTGCGAGGCCGTGCCCGTATCAAGCGTACCATGTGGAGCCGCCGTGCTCAGGAATACGAGGCCAAGATCAATTCGGGCGATCTGATTTCGATCGCCGAAGTCGTCCGCGACCTCTATCGCTCCGACCGGCAGCCAGAACAGTCTTATTCCGAACGTCAGCTTTACGAAGCGGCGCTGGATCGCATGGCCCGGGAAGTGGCGGCCGTGGAACGGATCGGAGAAGACGCCGCTATCGAACGGGTCGAAGAAGCACTCCAGGGGACGCCCAAAGGCGAGAAAACGCCGAAGACCGACGAGGCCAGCGAGGCCGCTTGAGTCCGGTCTCTACAACCTCCGAACCGAACATCGAAAAGGCCCGGCAACTGCCGGGCCTTTTTTGTGGAATGCCCGGTTTCCCTGCGGTTTGGCACAACAAGCCGGAACATTTCTGAAGTCAGCGAGTTGATCTCATGCAAGAGATAAAGCGTAGAAACCTCAAGACACGCTAACGAAGTCCCACATCCTGTTGGAAGGGTGACCGAGATGGCACATATGGATACGCCTGAAACCCAGCGAGCCAATCGCCGCTATATGAAAAGCGCGATGACAGTGCCGCTTCTGGATGAGCAGCACGAGTTCGAGTTGGCTCGCCGGTGGAAGGAAGAAAAGGACGAACAGTCCCTGCATGAACTGACGCGCGCCTATATGCGCCTTGTCATATCGCTCGCCACACGCTTCCGGAATTACGGCCTGCCTTATGGCGACCTCATCCAGGAAGGCAATGTAGGACTGATGCAGGCTGCAGCGCGCTTCGAGCCAGAGCGCGGTGTACGCTTTTCGACCTATGCAAGCTGGTGGATCCGTGCCGCTATCCAGGACTACATTCTGCGGAACTGGTCGATCGTGCGGACGGGAACCACCGCCGCGCACAAGTCGCTCTTCTTCAATCTTCGCCGATTGCGCGCACTCATAGCGAACGGAACCCGTCAAAACCTGACTGAAGAAGATCGTATCTTCATCGCAAGGAAGCTGGGGGTCGGTGCGCGCGACGTCGAAACCATAGATGCCCGCCTGACGAGCGGCGATCGCTCGCTTAATGCCACAATAGCCGACAGCACCTCTGCGGAAAGCAGTTCGGAGTGGCAAGACCTGTTGCGATGCGAACGCCCCTTGCCGGATGAAGAAGTCATGGAAAGCCATGATGGACTGCAACGCGCGCGGTGGATCGAGGACGCATTGGAAAGCCTGAACGAGCGCGAACTGACAATCATCCGCGAACGCCGGCTGCGTGACGAAGCGGTGACGCTGGAAACGCTGGGAACCCGGCTCGGCATTTCAAAGGAGCGTGTCCGCCAGATCGAGCACGCAGCTTTGCGGAAACTCCGCGAGGCATTGCTGAGCAAGGTTTCCGACCCCGAAGAGGCGGGGTTCCTCGCCTGAGGCTATCGGGCCACGACAAGTTTTACGCGCTGCCCCTTTATCGGCTGACCGCTGGGCCACAGCCCGTTCAGCACACGAAACCGCTCCGCTGCGTGATCTGAGAATACCATTCGACGGCCAAGCGTTTCCGCAGTGTCGCCAGAGCCCACTTGAACAATTTCGATCCGCATCGGTTTGACAACATTGGCTTCAGCCGCGGAAATCTTGCGGAAACTCGTGACGAGCGCGTGAATGGCACTATCATATCTGGCACCCGTCTGCGGCAACGTACCGATCAGAAATCTGTAGACGACATCCGGCGCATATTCGATCGCCACAAGCCGTCCATTGTACTTACCGACTTTCGCGGTCGCCGTAGCGGCACTCATGCCGTTTACCTTGAAGCGTTCCACTTCCGACACTTTGACGCCCTTCGCCCAGACCGCCGCCAGATATTGTCCAATTTCGACGCCATCGGCTTTTTTGGCTCCATCGAACTGCGCGACCGTTCCTTCCGGGCCTTCGACGAGCACCATCCTTGCGGAGTTGGTGACAGTGAAGTGTTGGGGCGCCTCGAACGCAAAGCGCAGCTTCGGATGAATAAACTCCCGATCGCGCACGAGCCCCTCTTCGGGGTCATCGCCGTAAAGCATTCCGTCGATTGCCGAAAGATAGGCGCTACCGTTTCGCGGCAACTGCCCCGTGGCGCTCCCCGCTTCCCCGGCATATTGCCTTGCAGCCGCAACGCGGGACGGCGTCGCCGGATGGCTCGCGAGCCAGTCGTTGCGCGAGGCATCGTACTGTGCGTTGCGCATCTGCGCACGAAGCTCTTCCTGCGCATTCATGGATTGCAGGAAGTCCGCTGCTGCGTATGGATCGTAGCCCGCCTTGGCAAGATAGCGGACACCGAGCATGTCAGCCTCATATTCCTGCTCCCGCGAATAATTGGCGAGGAGCCCTTGCCCGCCAAGCCCGACGATCTGATTCACGGCATCGCTGCCGACAACCGCGCCTAGCACAGCACCAAGTAAAGATGTTCCCATCGCCGCCGTCTGGCGCTGGGCTGAATGGCGCGCATTCACATGACCTATTTCATGCCCGATAACACCAGCCAACTCCGCCTCGTCATTCACGAGCGCCATCAAGCCTCTCGTCACATAGACATAGCCTCCCGGCAAAGCGAAGGCGTTGACGACAGGGCTATCCAGAACAGTTACGCGATAGGGACCGTCGGGACGGTTCGTCGCCTTGACAATTCGCGCTGTAACGCCGGCCACATAAGCCCCGAGCTTCTCGTCGCCATAGACGCCTCCATAGGCTTCGACAATCTTGGGGTGAGCGGCAGCACCTGCTTGGGCCTCCTGTTCCTCAGACATGAGCGGCGCAATTTGCCGCTCTCCGGTCGCAGGATTGGTCATACAACCGGCGACCAATAAAATTGCCAGGAAAGACAAGACGTGAGGGCGCACCAGCACTGCCAAATCAGGAAGTCTCAACATCAGCTCCGCTTGCCGTTGAGGTATGGAGCATCCATCACTCCGCTTCTCGTGGAAACTCAATCTGTTCCGGATGGGTGACTTCAATCTCCGGACCGTTGTAACGATCGACCCATCCGCGTACGCGGACATACTTGCCCGCAAGCATTGAAACATTCGTACCGTCAGCTGCCTCGATGAACGAAGCCCACGGCTCCTCTGCCTTGAAAAGCTTAACGTTGCGCCCTGAGACTGTCACCGTGAAGTCTTGGCGATAGTCCTCACCGAAATTGAGATAAAGCCTGTCGCGAAAGAGCGCAGCCGACACGATCTTTCCTTCCACAATCTCAAAACGGCCAACCTGTCTGGAGAGCTGTCCGATATCCACCGCGTTGCGGATGTCATAATAATCTTTGTTCCAGATACCGAGTCCCTCTGCTCGCGCGGATTCTTCCGCTGCCAGAAGCTCCGCGCTGCAGGCACGGTTGTCGCGAAAGGTGTAAACCCGGGCAAGCCCGTGTCTCAGCATTTCCTGTTGAGCCCAGACAGGGCCTGCTGCGGCTCCCTCAATAAAGACATGGGCCAGCACCCGTCCATGACGGTCAATGCTCTCGCCTCCGTATTGCAGCGTCACGTGCCTGCCCATCGCAATTTCGGCAAGTGTCTCGCGAGCCTCCGGAGCAAGCGGCCATATCTTGAAGTTGGTGCGTCCCAGCGGAAGTTTGGGCGCCTGAATGCCGGTCAGGCGCACCTCGCGTCCATCGTCGAGCAGCAGCGTATCCCCATCGACAATATCGGCGACGCGTCCCCCCTCGTTTTCCTCAAGGATGCATTCGCGCGCCTCAACAATACCGGCAGTACAGAACGGCAGGAGAGCTGACAGCAGAAAAAGAAGGGTGCATCGCAGATCCGCTTGCCACGGCACGCCAGCCTCTTTCCAAACCTCTGGCCAAACCTCGGGCGTGTATCTCCTCAGGCCGGATCCTCCACCCGTGGCAGCGGCGTGCTTCGCAAGGCGATAATTGCCGCTTCCGTTCGATTGCGAACCCCCAACGATTGCAGGATTGCATTTACATGCAGCTTGACCGTCGCAATGGAAATGCCGAGTACCCGCGCGATCTCCTGGTTCGAGCGCCCTTTGCCGAGTTCCTGCAACACCTGCCGTTGCCGCGGCGTAAGCTTTTCCTGCCCTGCCCCGATAAAGGTTCCCGATGACTCGGCAAACCCGTCAGCCTCCACAGTAAGCAGAATATCCGGAACATAGCGGCCACCCATTTCGATCATGCGCAGCGCGCTTTCGACCAGATTGATGCTCATGTTTTTGGGAATAAAACCCGCAACACCGAGATCCATGACCTCGCGCACAAAACCCGGCGAACTCCTGTCGCTGAAGAGCGCTATCTTGCCGTTCGTCTTGGACACAAAATCGCTCAGAACCTCGATGGCCGACAAGGCACCGCCACCTGCATCAAACAGAACGAGGTCGGCCAGACTGGTATCCACGCCACTCAGAGGGCGAGGGCCTGCAACGACGCGCGTTTCCGCGCTGGAATAGAGGCGCCTGATGACGGTCGCCAAGCCTTCGCAAAAGATCGGTTGCTCACCGATGATCAGAACATGCATACCGCCCTCCTGTTTTCCGGGAGAAGAGCCGGGCCCTCTTTTCCAGTTCGGCGCGCGGCTTAAAATGAACCGTGCAACCGGAGTCAACCTTAGAGCGTAGGACTAAATATTTAGGCCAAATTGGAGATAGACGCAAAGGAGCAAATCCACCTGCACGCAGCTGTGGGATCAAGCGCCTATTGCGGCGCGGCATGAGGTAACCTAGGTTTCGCTGCGCGATACACCGGGCTGCGGTGAAGTCGCCCGCCTTTCTGAGACCCCGTAGCTCAGCTGGATAGAGCATCAGATTCCTAATCTGAGGGTCGCGCGTTCGAATCGCGCCGGGGTCACCACCTTCCTCTGGCATTGCCCCGCTGTAGCGAAGTCTCAAGCCAGATTTCAAATCTATACGGCTCATTTTCTTCTCCCGCCCAACGGCAAAGGTTTGGCGGCCTGAAGCACAAGCTGTATAACTTTATTGGTAGACCGCAAACATTTGATACAAATATATCTTGGCATGTGTCAACAAGAAATCTTGGTATATCTGCCTACGCCTTCTGGCGAGGGAAGTCCTGCGCGCATCTGGCTCCATTAAAATATTGATTTCATTTATGTTTTCATCTCTTCGCCCCTTTGCTTGCGTAGAAAAGTACGCCACATGAGCGTCGCCGCGCGTCTTGCTCAGATACGAAGATTTCTTGGCCTTTCACAAAAAGAGATGGGTAAGCGAGTCGGCGTGTCTGGTACGACATGGCAGAATTACGAATTGGAGAACGCCGCCCCCAACGCGCATGTGCTCGCACATCTTTCGGGCGAAGGGTTCGATATGAACTGGGTGCTGACGGGACAGGGCGAGATGCGCAAGGAAGGCGCGGCAAAAAAACAGGACAATGGTTTCGCTGAACTCGCGCCTGTCGAACTGCCGCGCAATCAGGTGGGCGGCGCAGGCGCGCACATGCTCGTCCCGCGTTACCGTCTCCGCACGCTCGACACGGAAGCGGGCAAGCGCATGACCGTCGAGGACCGCGCGATTCTCGATGCAATCTCATTCCGCCGCAGCTTCATCGAACAGGAACTGAAGGTCGATCCTGCACAGCTGATTGCGGTGGAAGCACCTGACGATTCGATGGAACCAACATTCTCCGCGGGTGACATCCTGCTTGCCGATACCAGCGACCCGAAACTGCGCGGCGGCGGCGTCTACGTACTGACAAGCGGCAGCGCGCTGCTCGTGAAACGGTTGCAGATGAAGATCGACGGCGGCGTCATCGTGTCGAGTGACAACGCAACACGCTACCCCTCCGAAGAAATCGGCAAGGACGAGACGGATACGCTGAAGATCGCCGGACGCGTGATCTGGCGCGGCGGACGAATGTGAGTGAAGGACGCATGACCCACACCTCTCACGCCCCCTTCGCGGCAGACGCAAAACGCATACTCGTCATCAAGCATGGCGCCTTCGGCGACGTGATCCAGGCTGAAGGCGCGCTGCGCGACATTCGCGACAACCACCCCGATGCCTTTATCGCGGTGCTGACGATGAAGCCCTATCGCACAATCCTCGCGCGCTGTCCGCATGTGGACGAAGTGATCGTCGACGAACGCGCACCGCGCTGGCGCATCGACAGCATGCACGCGCTGAGAACAAAGATCCGTGCACGTGGCTTCGACATGATCTACGACCTGCAAAACTCGAAGCGCACGGCCTTCTACTTCAGATGGATGCTGAAAAGCGCACGCTGGTCCGGCACCGCGGCGGGATGCAGCCACCCGCACCGCGCAAATGAGCCAAAGAAGATCCGCACACTCGATCGCCTCGCGGGACAACTGGAAGATGCGGGCCTGACCATCCGCCATACGCGAACGCCCGATGTTTCCTGGCTTGCCGATGACGTCAGAGACATGCTCACGACGGCCAATGTAAGGACGCCCTACATCGTGCTCGTGCCCGGCTGCTCCGCACGACACCCGCAAAAGCGCTGGCCACACTATGCGGAACTCGCCAGGCGCCTGATCGCGGCAGGCGAAACGATCGTGACGGCACCGGGCCCCGACGAAGTGGAGCTCGCGCGCACGATACCCGGCATCTGCATCGAAAAGACGAACTGGGCGGAGCTCGCAGGCATACTGAAAGGTGCGCGCTTCGTCATCGGCAACGACACGGGGCCGAGCCACCTCGCCGCGCATATGGGCGTGCCCGGCCTCGCGCTCTTCGGCACACATATGCCGGCAGAGCGGACCGGAATCCTGACAGAGAATTTCGGCGCTATCGAAGTGGACGATCTTTCGGCGTTACCCGTTGCCCGCGTCTTCGACGAGGTGGAGCGCCGCCTCGCTCATTCGAATTCGGTGTAGGATTTTTCCTCGACGATGGCCGACCCGGTCAGGAGATTGATCTCCTTCTTGATCGCGGCCCGCTTGTCGTTCTGCTTGTAGACTGAGCGCGCGAGCTCGACGAATTTCGCTCCGAAATCCTTGTCCGCCTCGCACTGACGGATATCGTCCTCGATCACCCAGAGCGCCTCGTTGACGGATTTGAGATCGCCTTCGAGGCGGCGCATCTCCGCGCTGTCTTCAAGATTCGCCTTGCGCGCCTCTTCAAGCACGGTGAGTTCATGACGCACATTCGCGAGCTTCGCCGCATCAGACATGCGCTCCGACTTGATCCGCAGAATGGTGATCTTGTCGATGAGCTCGCCCGGACCGACCTCGATCATGACAGGCTTGGCGTCTTTCTGGGACATGGGAACTCCGGGCATTGCGTGACGAATGCGCCTGCTATAGCGCAAGGACCGGGGCCTTGTCATCTTGCACGGCACACCATTAACACTCGCGCCCGGTAAACACTTGCGCGAACGCCCTCAACCCCCGAGAATCGCACTCGCTTCAAGCAACGCAGCGGCGGCTAATGTCCCTGATTTCAAGATGGCTCGATCATTTGCGCGGCAGCGACATGCCCGAGGAACGCCAGGCCGCGCGTGCCTCCGCGCCCGTGCTGATGGTCGAGATCGGCGGCTATGCACACAAGGCGCGCGACTGGTCGGCGGGCGGCGCCTGCATCGAAGGCTTCGCGGAGGCAGTCGTCATCGGCAATATACTGAGCGGGCATCTTTACTGGGCGGGCGACAGGCGCAGGCTCGGTTTCGCAGCCGAGGTGATGCGCCTCGACCCCGGCGGCGCGATGGCGCTGAGATGGCTCGACTTGCCGCTCGCGATCCAGCAGGAAATGGAAGCGTATATCGGCTGAACGCCCTTGCGTCGGTTGCGCGCGCGAGCCCAGGCGCTAGGCTCCCTGAAAACATATTGAACAGGGAGGAACGCGGGATGGCCTACAAGACACTCATTGTGGAAAAGGACGGCGCCGTCGACCGGGTGACGCTCAACCGCCCGGATTCGCTGAACGCGATGAACCCGGAACTCGTCGATGAACTGCAGGACTATTTCGGCAGGCTCTACACGGATCATTCCGTGCGCATCGTCGTGCTGAAAGGCGCGGGCCGCGCCTTCTGCGCCGGGCTCGACCTCAAGGAACGCTCGAACCGTTCCGAAACGGACACAAGCGGCAGCCCGCAGGCAGGGCTTGTCTCGCAGCGCCGCATCAGCGAAATCGTGATGCGCATGCGCCGCTGTCCGCAGGCAATCATTTCGCTTATTCATGGCCCGGCCTGCGGCGGCGGCTTCGCACTGGCGCTCGCCTCCGACATTCGCATCGCAGGCAAGAGCGCGCGCATGAACGCGGCCTTCATCCGCATCGGCCTGTCGGCCTGCGATATCGGCGTAAGCTATTTCCTGCCGCGCCTCGTCGGCGTGTCGGTGGCATCCGAACTCATGATGACGGGCCGCTTCATCAATGCGACACGCGCCGAACGCGTCGGCCTTGTGTCGGAAGTGGTGAATGACGACAAGCTGGAGGAAGCGGCGAAGCCTTACATCGAGGAAATGCTGACGACATCGCCGCTCGGTCTTCGCCTGACGAAGGAATGCCTCAACATGTCGGTCGATGCGGGAAGCCTGGAAGCCGCCGTGGCGATGGAAGACCGCAACCAGATCCTCTGCACACAGACAAATGACTTCCGCGAAGGGGTCTCGGCCTTCCTCGGCAAGCGCAAACCCGAATACACGAACAGTTAGAGAAGCTCCACTCTCCCAACGGCCTTTCGCGATCCAATTCCTTCCAGAAACGAAAGCGGCCGCCTCGCTGCCCCGCGAGACGGCCGTTCGCCCGTCCATGCTGCTCCCCCGCCAGACGGGACTGGTTCGCCGGATCAGAAGCCGAAGACGATTGCAGCCGTCACGTCGTCGACACTGTCGCTATCGAGATCGTAATGCGTCCACTCCGTGCGCAGCGACGTGTTGTCCGCCACGGCGAACTCCATGCCCGCGCCGCCGAGCCAGCTCAGCTCACGATTGTCGCCCGGTTCGTCGTAATTATGGACACCGCCCTTGCCGTAGATCGCGAACGTGTCGTTGATCGGGAAGGAAACGAGCGCCGCCACACCATAAGTGTCGACATCGTCGCTCACGCCACCGACGGTGATGTCGGCGAGATCGGCGTAGAAGCCTTCCACGGCAAGATACTGGTTGAGACGCCAGCCGGCCATGCCGCGCCAGGTCCAGTCGTCATCATTGTCGGCCCAGCCCCAGCCGAGGCCGCCACCCACATAAAGGCCGCGCTGAAAGGCGGTCTGGTTGTAGAGGTTGCCTTCGCTCGAAGCGGACATGCTGTCCGAATTGCTGGCCTGTTGGGCCGCCGCGCCGTTTGCAAAACCGGCGAGACCCAGCGCAAGGCCGGCGGCGCAAAGAATGCGAGTCGCGTTTTTCATTTTGTACAGAGCCTCGTATCAATTTCCGAAGCCCCCGCTAAGCCCGCCGCGACTATTGCTCGCGTGCTTTCTCCGCCGCAAGCGGTTGTTGCATGGCCACGCCGCCAGATTGTTGACACAATCAAAAAAGTTCCTGCAGCACAGGCACTTCTCGCGACGGAAAATTATGGAGATTGGAACTCTCCCTGCCATTTCGCGGCAGGCGTGACTCTCGCGCAACAGTTTGTGTGAGTGAAATTCAGTTTGGGCATGAGAAACGAATCTCCTGCACATACTCCGATGACAGGAAGATTCGGAACCGGACGGCCGCCCTGCCCGAGGGGAGGGGGAGGGTGAGAAGAGAGGCGCCTGTGCCGCAGCTACTTCTTCTTGCTCATATCGATGAGCGGCATCATGCGCACGGTGGAGGTGCCCTTCGCGACGATCTCACCTTCTGCATTCTTGAGATTGCCTTCGACGAACATGGTCGAGCGGCCCCTGCGCTCGATCCAGCCTTCCGCGACGAGAAGACCGGGCGTCGCAGGACGGAAGAAGCTGATCTTGATTTCAAGCGACATGGGCGTCATCTCGAAATCGGTGACGCACATGGCAGCCCGCGCCATCGCGGCATCGATCCAGCCCGTGACGAAACCGCCCTGCACCACGCCGCCCGAATGGCACATGCGCATTTCGGCCTTGACCTCGATGGCGGCGCGGCCCGCCTCCTTGTCCATATACAGTGTGCGGACGATACCGAGCGACTGGCCGAGACCGTCCTTGCCGCTCTCGTCGTCGAAACGCTTTTCAGGGGTGATGGTCTCGGACATGGGGACGCTTTCCGGGAATAAGTTGATGCCTGTTCGCGCGCAGTTTAGCCAATTTGCGGGGGGAGGCGACCCGTCAGTGCGGTTCACACCCGCGCCGCGCCCTGTTCGCCATTGAACATGGGGCGGGGACAAGGGGACCCCGAAAAGGCCTGACCGTCATCGAAACGTAGCGAAACCGTCACAATTGGCGCCTTTATCCCCCTTTGCGGGATAAAGGGGGCCTGCGCAACAGCGGGAGGCAGGCAAGCAAGACTTGTCCCCGGTGAGCGCGTGGAAAGGCACGGCCAGGCCAGAGCCGCCGTCCGCCGGAACGGAGGGGGAGGACCCGCCGGAACGGAGGGGGAGGACAAGTGAGGCGGGCATATCTTTATTTTGCGCGATTTCGGCCGGGGGTTGCTTTTTCTTGTCCCCGCCCGTCCCGCCTGTGCGCCGGGGACAGGCGTGACGCCACGCAGGTTCGTCAGACGCGCGCCGCGTCCTCCTCGCTGACGAAATCGGCGCAGCAGAGAATCTTCTCCACCCGCTCGTCGCTTTCGCCGAAGGGCACCAGCACGGTGCTGTAATAGACATAGGTGCGGTCGCGATAGATCCAGCTGGCGGACGCCGTGTGCATATAGGGAACGCGCTCGGCACAGCAGGTGCGGAACGGCACCAGCGCGACTTCGGCATTGTCGCCGAAGATCTGCTGCGGGGTCATGCCCACCGGATTGCCAACACCGAAGAAATCGGAAATGACGGAGCCGACGACGCGGTAGCGGAAGACGCCATCGGGCAGCGCATCGATGAGGAGGATGTTGGGGAGATATTTGCGCATCTCCATTGGATTGAAGGCGTCGCGCGAGGGGAAGAGACGCGAACCGCGAAGAGCGTTCCAATAGTCGAGAACAGCGAGCGTCGCCTCGGCGGTGAGACGCGGCCGCAGGGTTTCGGGCGGCCCCCAATACTCCGCCTGTATGGCGGACATGGGCAGCGAGCGCGCCGGTGTCGCGCCTGCCGGCGCAGACTCCGCCATGGCGGAATGCGGCTGGTCTTCCATAATTCCTCCGGCCCCCGATTATTTTCCCGGGGTCCCTTTTCCAGGCACCAGCCTGCGCCAGCGGAGATTAAGAGAGGGTTTACGGGAGGAGGCAGGAGGCGGGGGAAGCGCGACGTTGACCTGATTATATAAATACTTATATAATCGGCCCGCATGGGAACGGACAAGAAAAAGAAGGCGATTTTCGAAGGCAACTCGCTGGACGAACTGCTCGCCTTCCCGCCCCCGGCCCGAGAGGCCGCAGGCTTCCAGATTTATCTCGTGGTGCTTGGCCGCGATCCCGACGACTGGAAGCCCATGAAGGGCATCGGCGCGGGTGTCCGCGAGATAAGGATTTCTGGGGCGGACGGACAGTTCCGCGTCGTCTATGTCGCGAAGTTCGACGAGGCCATCCATGTGCTTCATGCCTTTGCGAAGAAGACACAGAAAACGCCACAACGGAACCTCGATATGGCGGCGGCACGATACAAGGCGCTGGTGAAAAGACGGCGCGAAAGGAGTTGAGTATGACGGAGAAGCCGAAGGCCCCCGAAAAAGCCTATGACAGCGTGTGGCAGGCGCTCGCGAAGGACGAAGCGGAAGCCGAGACAATGCGCCTGCGCGCCGATTTGCTGGTCGCGCTGCGCGACCGGGTGGCGGCGTGGAAACTGACACAGGCGGAAGCCGCGAAGCGGCTCGGCATCTCCCAGCCGCGCCTCAACAATATGCTCCGGGGACAGATCGAAAGCTTCAGCCTCGACATGCTGACGAAACTCGCCAGCCGCGCGGGACTGAAGGTGGAAATGAAGTTACGGAAGGCTGCTTGAGGAGGGAGAGTCCGAGGCCTTCTAGGAAGAGCTGACAGACTTTACAAACTCAATGCCTAGAACAGTCACTCCAAACAAATCAGCATCTTTGTATGAAGATAGCTGGTTGTTTCCGAACGAAATGCTCTGCGACGACACAACCCCAGGCTTGAAGACTCCAAGCCGCAGCAAATTTCTAACGCTAATCTCCGCCTCTACTCTCGGTATCCCCAGTGCGGACGCTAGCCGGGCAAGGTCAAACAATTGCTGATCTCGGCTTGACGCAGGAGATCGCAAGTACTCAGCAACAACTAGTTGGGCGATTTGCGCATCGATGGGTTCCAACTCTGCGAGAATCCCAACGAAACTACGTTTGATGCTTCCCTTGTAGGTAGGGTCCATTGCGTTGGCCAAAAGATTGGCCCACTTCGTATGGAGGTCCTCATCATCTTCAATAGTGGCCTTTTCGATTAACGGCAGACCAAAACTGATAGGTACGAATTTAGAGGCGCTTATACCTTTTTCCTTCAACCGCTTCTCGACTTTGTCTTTCAGACTAATTGCCCGTTCAAGACGATAATAGGCGAGCTTGTCGCCGATAAGGCCAATACTGTTCGAGATAGTGTTGCCAAATGCTCGATCGATAAAGCTTCCGAGCTTCTGGATCGCCTCAACCCCTTGATTAGCGGCGTCTGCAATCGCCTTAGCTGCCTTTGCCTCATCTTCCATCTGGACCACCTGAGGAATCATATGCTCAGCGCTATGATAGCACCCCTCGACATTCCCCTCCTTTTCCGCCATATTTCGCGCCGCTTACTTACAAAATTGAAGGCAGTGTGAAGCGGCCCGGGCAAGCGGTTTGCGGCCCATGCCGAGGCCGAGATTGACGCTGCGGCGGCGGGGGCTTAAGCCCTTTGTCACGGCGGCGTCTGGCCGTGCCGGAGCCCCGCCCAAGCCGCTTGCGGCAAGGTGGATTGGGTCCCGGCCTCCGCCGGGATGACGCCGAATTTTTGGTGGACACCGGTCCTTCCTGATTTGAAGGGGGATGCCGGGATGACACTGAAATTTAGAGACACGCCTGAGTTTCAATAACGAACGCCGACCCAAAGGAGCGCGCCCATGCCGAGCTACAAGGCCCCCGTGGAAGACTTCATGTTTCTGTTCCACGAGCTTCTCGAAATCGACAAGCGCAGCGAGGTGCCGGGTTTTGCCGACCTGACGCCTGACATGACGCAGGCGATCCTGGAAGGCGGCGCGAAGTTCTGCGAGGACGTGTTGCAGCCCCTGAACCAGGTCGGCGACGAGCATGGCTGCAAGCTGGAGAATGGCGTCGTGCGCACTCCGCCCGGCTTCAAGGAAGCCTTCCAGAAATATTGCGAGGATGGCTGGAACCGCCTCGGCGCACCCGTGGATGCGGGCGGCGCGGGGCTGCCTTCCATCGTCACCTTCGCCTTCACCGAAATGGGCATGTCGTCGAACCAGGCCTTCTCGATGTATCCGGGCCTGACGAGCGCCGCCTATTCCGCGCTCTGGGCAACGGGCGAACCCTGGATGAAGGAACATGTCGCCAGGAAGATGATCTCCGGCGAATGGACCGGCACCATGTGCCTGACCGAGCCGCATTGCGGCACGGACCTGAAGCTGATGAAGACGAAAGCCGTCGAACAGCCGGACGGCACCTACCGCATCACCGGCACCAAGATCTTCATCTCGGGCGGCGATCACGACATGACCGACAACATCATCCACATGGTGATCGCGAAGGTGCCCGACGAGGACGGCAAGCTCGCCAACGATCTCTCGACGGTGAACTTCTTCATGGTGCCGAAGATGCTGGTCGACAAGGAGACCGGCGAGATCACGGGCCCCAACGGTGTTTCCTGCGGCTCCATCGAAAAGAAGATGGGCATCAAGGGCAACGCGACCGCGGTGCTGAACTTCGACGAAGCCGTCGCCTATCGCCTCGGCGGCCGCCCGCCCGAAAAGAAGACGGAGACGGGCGAGGTCAAGAAGTCGAAATCGGCGGGCATGGCCGGCATGTTCGGCATGATGAACGGCGCGCGCATGGGCGTCGGCATTCAGGGCATCGCGATTGGCGAAGTCGCCTATCAGAACGGCGTGGCCTATGCGAATGAACGCCTTGCGGGCCGCTCGCTCACCGGCCCGAAGAACCCGGACGGCCCGGCGGACCCGATCATGGTGTTCCCGGATGTGCGCCGCCTGCTGCTTTCCTCGCGAAGCTTCGTGGAAGGCGCGCGCGCGCTCGCCATGTATGTCTCGATGCTGTTCTCGCTCCAGACCTTCGGCAAGGACGAGAAGGAACGCGAAGAGGCTGCCGATCTCGCGCAGCTCATGACGCCGGTCATCAAGGCCTTCTTTACGGACAAGGGCTTCCAGGCGGCGAATGACTCGATGCAGGTGTTTGGCGGACATGGCTATGTGCGCGATCACGGCATGGAGCAGTTCGTGCGCGATGCGCGCATCAACCAGGTCTATGAAGGCGCGAACGGCATTCAGGCGCTCGACCTCGTGGCCCGCAAGATGACGGCCAAGGGCGGCCGCGCGACCATGACCTTCTTCGCCAAGGTGGAAGAGTTCATCAAGGCGAACGAGAACGACGCCGAGATGAAGCCCTTCATCGAGCCCTTGAACGCAGGCTACAAGCGCCTCGGCGAAGCGGCCGGCTGGCTGATGGAGAATGCGCCGAAGAATTACGACAATGCGGGCGCGGCCTCCTACGACATGCTGAACATTTTCGGCACGGTGGCGCTTGGCTGGATGTGGGCGCAGATGGCGAAGGTCTCTCTCGCGAAGATCAAGGCCGGTGAAGGCAACCAGGAATTCTACAAGCGTAAGCTGACGCTGGCGCGCTACTGGATGGAACGCGAAATACCGATGACATCCGCCTGGCTCGAACGCGCCAAACAGGGCGCGGACGGCTTCATGGAGCTCGACGCGGCAAGCTTCTGAGGCTTCGTTTTTTGAATGCAGGAAGGGCGTCTCCCATTGTGATTTTGGGAGGCGCCCTTTTTGTTTTTGCGCCCCTCCCCTGCGTCCGCTAGCTTTCGCGGCATATGAAATCGCTATCCATCAGGGGAAACGCCTATGAAAAATCTCTTCAGCGTCGAGGGCAAGACGGTCCTCATTACAGGCGGCTCGCGCGGCATCGGTGAGATGATCGCGACCGGCTTCGTTGAAAACGGCGCGAAGGTCTATATCACCGCGCGCAAGGCGCAGGCCTGCAACGAACTGGCCGAAGAACTGTCGAAGAAGGGCACCTGCATCTCGCTGCCCTTCGACCTCGGCACGCAGGAAGGGATTGCGGGCATCACCGCCGAACTCGAAAAGCGCGAGCCGAAGCTCGACGTGCTGATCAACAATGCAGGCGCGGCCTGGGGCGAACCCATCGACGAATATTCCGAGAGCGGCTGGGACAAGGTGCAGAACATCAACCTGAAGAGCGTATTCTTCCTGACACAGAAGATGCTACCGATGCTCCGCAAATCCGCAAGCGCCGACAATCCGGCCCGCATCATCAACACGGCGAGCGTGAACGGCATCGAGCCGCCGGACCTCGAAACCTATGCCTATTCCTCGTCGAAGGCAGGCGTCATCATGCTGACGCGGCATCTGGCCAAGCGCCTCGCGCGCGAGCATATCCTCGTGAACGCGATTGCCCCCGGCCCCTTCCCCAGCCAGATGATGAAGGCGACGCTGGAAACATTCGGCGATGAAATCAAGGCAGGCAATCCGCTCGGCCGCATCGGCACGCCGGAAGACGCGGCGGGCGTGGCGATCTTCCTCGCCTCGCGCGCATCCGCCTATACGACGGGCGCGACCATTCCGGTCGATGGCGGCTCGGCGGAAGTCTGAGGCTTCGTTACTTTTCAGACCGCGAGAAATAGCCACGCGCCTTCGTCCACCAGCGACGGAGGCGCGTTTGCTTTTCGGACGCCTCGAAAACCGGCGCGTCGGCATCATGCGCGAGCGTGACGGCCGGCGCGTCGTCTATGACCGGCAGCGGGGAAACGGGTTCTTTCGGGGACACTTTCAGGGGCGCGGGCGCGGGCGCGCGCTTCTTCCCCGTGGCGCGCTCCGCCGTCTCCACAATGGCATCCGCAATCGCGGGGAGAAGCGGCAGCGGCATCTCATGCCCCATGCCCTGCATGATGCGAATGTCGCAGCCGGGAATATTCGCCGCCGTATCGAGCCCTGCCGCGACGGGCACCAGCGGATCGTCCTCGCCATGAATGACCATCGCAGGCACGGCGATGGTGCGAAGTTTCGCGCGCCGGTCGCCATCCGCCATGACCGCCGCCATCTGCCGCTTCACGCCCGCCGGATAATAGGCGCGCGCTGCATCGCGCGTGACCCATTCGCGCAAGGTTTCGCGGTCGGTCGGGAAACCGGGCGAGCCCAGAACTTCATAGGTCTTCACGCCGCGCGCGACGATGGCCTGCATGTCATGCGCGGGCGGTGCGGGCGAGAGGAAAAGCGAATAGACGCGAGGGCGCGCCGGCGGGAGCAACGGATTGCCCGAACTCGACATGATGGAGGTGAGGGAAAGCACGCGCTCGGGAAAATCGAAAGCAACATGCTGCGCGATCATGCCGCCCATCGACGCACCGGCGATATGCGCGCGCTCGATATGAAGCGCATCGAGAAGCCCCACCGCATCCGCCGCCATATCGCCAAGCGTATAAGGAACGAAAGCGGCCTTACCCTGCATCAGCGAAAGGACGGCATCCGGCCAGGCCAGCGCGCGGCCGCGCTCGATATGGGTGGAGAGGCCGCAATCGCGATTGTCGAAGCGGATGACGCGGTAACCGCGCGAGACGAGATCGTGACAAAGCTCGATGGGCCACTGGGTGAGCTGCGCCCCGAGCCCCATGATGAGGAGGATCGTCTCGTCCTTTTCGGAACCGAAGCTCTCATATTCGATCTCGATTCCATTGGCCTGGGCTTTCGGCATTCAGTCTGAAGCTCCGGTTACATCCTCCTCCATAATAATATGGTGCAGTGCAGCATAAAATATAAGGGGCAGGCTCCGGCCTTTTCTGCCCGCTTTTTCTGCTTTTCCAGGAAAAACGGACAGAGGGAACCGGATGCCGCCACCTGATCTTATTCCGCCGCCTGCTACTGCGAGGTGCGAAGAACGCTCAGAATGCCCTCCGCCACACCTTTCGCCGAGGCGGGGTTCTGCCCGGTGACGAGGCGTCCGTCGCACACGATCTTTTCCTCGAAAGGCGCACCGCTTTCGAACTTCGCACCGAGACCGCTCAGCTCGGTTTCGAGAAGGAAGGGGACAACCTTGTCCTTTTCGGATTTGTGCTCTTCCTCATCGGTGAAGGAATTGATGCGCTTGCCCTTCACCAGGGGCGTACCGTCGGAAAGCCGCACGCCGACAAGACCGGCAGGCCCGTGACAGACAGCACCGATAACGCCGCCCTTCTCGTAAACCTCGGTAATGAGGCGGATGAGCGCGTCGTTCTCGGGCATGTCCCACATGGTACCGTGACCACCGGGCAGATAGACCGCGTCGAAATCCTTGGCGTTCAGTTCCGCGACGGGGGTGGTGTTGTTGAGCGCTTTCACGGCCTCTGCATCGTCGAGAAAGCGGCGGACGGACGCAGCGCGCTTCTCCTTGTCGTCCGGCAGGCTGCCGGGATCGGCCGGCGGCTCGCCGCCCTGAATGGAACCGAGCGTCACCTCCGCGCCATTATCGGCGAAGACGTAATAGGGCGTCGTCAGCTCTTCGTAGTGAAAACCCGTCTTGTCGCCCGTATCGCCGAGCGTGCCGTGGGAAGTGGTAACGATTGCAATGCGTGGTTTCGCCATCTCTCGCTCTCCTTTGTTCTTCGGAAAGCGTCTCGCGAGCTACGCGAAACGCGAAGCCCCCTATTCCCCTGAGACAGGTTTAACGAGACGGAGAAAAACCCGTTCCATGAAAGAGGCGGTTTCGCATAATGCGGGGAATCGCAGCGCTTGCGATCTTGCGAAAGAAAACGCCGTCCTCTTCGCGAGGACGGCTGCTGGATTGCCGGGTCACGGACCTCGTCCGGCCCGGCAATGACACCAGTATTATTTACTCCGCCGCCGCCTTCTGTTCCGCCGCACGGGCATGGGTCGCGATCAAGTCCACATATTGCGGGCAGAGCTCGACCGGCAGGTCATGGCCCATGCCTTCGATGACGACATGCTTCGCACCGGGCACGGACTTTGCCGTGTCCTCACCGCCGGGTGGCGGAACAAGCGGATCGGCATCGCCGTGGATGACGAGGAAAGGCACGCGCACTTGTTTCAATTCATCCACGCGGCTGCCGTCGCCGACGATGGCGGCATATTGCCGGATCGCTCCTTCGGGGTAGTACATGTAGTCGAACTCGCGCGCGCAACGCTCGTAAAGCGCCTCCTCCGACATGGGGTAAGCGGGGCTCTGATAGACACGTCGGCCCGCCATACGGTGACGGATGACATCCTCTCGCTCCTCGGAAGGCGGCTGCGCCTGCAATGCCTTCATCGCCTCGTCGCTCGCCTGCGGCAGATCGGGATTGCCGGTGGTCGACATGATCGAGGTGACGGAGAACAGCCGCTCGGGATGATGGATCGCCATGCGCTGCACGATCATGCCGCCCATCGAAATACCCATGACATGCGCCCGGTCGATCCCGAGCGCATCCAGAAGACCGATGCCATCGGCGGCCATGTCGGCAAGCCGGTAGGGAATGGCAGGCTCCCTGCCTTCGCGCACAGCCTTTGCGACGTCGGAAATCTGCGGGAGGCCCTTCAGCTTTTCCGACTTGCCGACATCGCGATTGTCATAGCGGATGACACGGAAGCCCTTGTCGCGAAGCCCGTCCATCAGCTCTTCCGGCCAGCTCAACATGGTCGAGCTGTAACCATTGACGAGGAGGATCGGCGTCCCGTCTGCCGGGCCGCGATCCTCGTAATTGATGGCGATGCCGTTCGCCTTCACGCTCTGCATGGTCATGAAACTCACTCCGCCGCTTTCGCCGCCGAAGCGCGCTTGGCCGCCGCCTCGATGGCATCGGCGAAGGTGCCGGCCAGCGCGAGCGGGAAATCATGCCCCATGCCCGGCACCTCGCGAATCTCCGCACCCGGAATGCTTGCCGCCGTGTCGCGGCCGCCCTCGATGGGAATGAGCGGGTCGTCGATACCGTGCAGCACCACGGCCGGCACCTCGATGTTCTTGAGCTTTTCGCGACGGTCCCCATTGGCAACGATAGCGGCCATCTGTCGCGCGGTACCGACCGGATAGAGCGAGCGGTTCACATCGCGCGTCACCCATTCGCGCAGCGTCTTCTCATCCGTGCGGTAACCGGGGCTGCCAATCGTGTTCCAGGCGAGCATGCCGCGTTCGATGGCGGCGGGAATATCGCCTTCGGGCGCGGGCGTCATGAGGACGGCCATCGCTTCCGGTTTGCCCTGCGGCAATTCCGGGTTGCCGGTTGTCGACATGATGGAGGTGAGCGAAAGCGCGCGCTCTGGATGATTGATCGCGACGAGCTGCGCGATCATGCCGCCCATCGAAGCGCCCGCAATATGCGCGCGCTGCACACCCAGCGCATCTAGAAGGCCGACCGCATCCTTCGCCATGTCGTCGAGCGAATAAGGCGACTGCGCGGGCTTGCCCGCCACCAGCGCACCGAAGATCGCCGTCATGTCGGGCATACCGAGTTCGTCGAACTTGGTGGAAAGACCGACATCGCGATTGTCATAGCGGATGACGCGATAGCCGCGCGAGACAAGCTCCTCGCAAAGCTCCACCGGCCACATGGTGAGCTGCGCGCCAAGCCCCATGATGAGCAGGATCGTCTCGCGATCCTCCGGCCCGAAGCTCTCATATTCGATGGTAATGCCGTTCGACTTGACCTGCGGCATGGATGATCCTTCCTGGGACTGTTTGTTTCTTTGGCGGCAAGTCTAGCAATGCGCTTGCAACCGGCGCACCCGAAACGATACTAATGAAAAACATTAAAGATCGGCCGGAAGAAACCGGCAAGCCTTAGCTTGAGGAGACAGCGCCCCATGACCCTCGAATACGATCTCTTCTGGTCATTCCGCTCGCCCTATTCCTACCTCGTGACGAAACGTCTCGTCGAATTCGAGCGCGATTATGACGTGAAGGCCAATGTGCGTCCGGTCTATCCGATTGCGGTGCGCATTCCCGGTTTCTTCAAGCAGGTGAACCCGATGTGGCCGCCCTATCTGCTCAAGGACACCGTGCGGATCGCACAAATGGAGGGCCTGCCTTACGCCTGGCCCTCGCCCGACCCCATCGTCATGGACCTGGCCTCAGGCGAGGTGCCGGAGGAGCAGCCCTATATTCGCAGGCTCACACGCGCAGGCGTGCTGGCAGCCGAACAGGGCAAGGGGCTTCCTTTTCTCTACGAGATTTCCACCGTGATCTTCGGCGGCGTGAAGAACTGGCATGAGGGCGACC
>CXWF01002333.1_pt1 | contig 32007 bp, 30 predicted proteins | sample 468421 | NCBI WGS metagenome assembly CXWF01 (sample SAMEA2620812, study PRJEB7988) | marine metagenome | biome: marine biome (ENVO:00000447); feature: surface water layer (ENVO:00002042); material: "saline water (ENVO:00002010), including plankton (ENVO:xxxxxxxx)" | depth 5 m
AGACAGGACTGCCCGAAATTTTGGCAAGGGTGCGTGTCATCCTCGATAACTGACCTTAGGATTCAGGTTTTCCCTGCATGGACGCGGAATCTGTGGCAGCTTGGCAGTCATAGACATTTTTCAGTCGGCCATTTCGCAGCTCAGGGATTTAAGATGTTTCCACTTTCCGAACAGGAGATACTCGACGGGCTCCTCATCCCCTCCGTCACGCCATTCGTCCCGATGAACGGTGACGGCGATGCGCGATACACGCTGACCTACCAGTTTGCAGGCGCCGCGCCCCCGGCGGACGATCTCGACAACGGCTATACCGGGTGGACGGCCTATACCGAGACGGAAAAGAACGTCATACGCGCCGCGCTGGAACATATCGAGACGTTCCTGAACGTAGACTTCGACGAGGTCACCGGCGTCCCGGATCCCGATTTCCACTTCGGCCTGTCCGACCCCGCGCCCGAGACTTGGGCGGGGAGCGCGAATACCTCGGTCCGGCGCGTCGGTGGCACGGTCCAGTGGGACGCGCAGATCATGTTCGACCGCAACATGGACCTCACGGGCTTTTTCGGCATGTCCACGGCTCTGCACGAGATCGCGCATGGCCTCGGGCTCGATCACCCCGGCAACAGCATCGCGGCGTATGACGACATGCACCACACGATCATGTCCTACAATCTGGACCCGGCGCTTTCCCCCGGGGTCGAGACGTCGGCCATGATGTATCTCGACGTCTTCGCGCTTCAGCACATCTGGGGCGCGGTCGCATCCAACACGGGTGACACCACCTACACCGGGCCCGTCACGAACACGACGGGGACGACCACGGTCACAGATACGATCTGGGACACGGGCGGATATGACATCCTGGACGCGAGCGCGCAGAGCAACGCGGTCACGCTTGATCTGCGGGAGGGGTACTATTCCTCGATGGGCGGGGTCTATGAGGATGTGGCCATCGCTTTCGGCACGGTCATCGAGCAAGCGAATGGCGGGACCAACGCGGACACACTGGTTGCGCACGAGGCCGGGAGCACCCTTTCGGGGGGCGCGGGAGCTGACACCTATGAACTGGGCGACGGCCGCGACCGGGTGTTCGATTCCTGGGCGAACCTCGACGGCGACCAGATCAACAATTTCGGGTTTGGCGACCAGATTCTCATATACAACATGCGCTTCGGCATGCCCTTTCAGACCGGTGACGATCTCGACGTCGTGAACGGTTCGGGCAGCGCAGTCATGACATTCACGGCGAACGGCCTTCCGACCATCGAAATAAACTTCGACACGGAATTCAGCTTCAGCCCTGTCCTGTTAGGCTTCAACGGGCGGGACTCCGTGATAACGCATTTGCCCCGTTCGCCTGAAAAGGGTGAAGGGATTGCCATCGAGTCGGGAACGAACAACGGACGCGTTGAGTCGTCGTTCCTGCTGGGTGAAAACGCGGACTCGTTCAATCTTTTTGCAGGATACGAAAGCTTGACGTCGACGCGCGGCTTCCTCGGCTATTATGAGGTCACGCCGAACGGGACCATCGTCGATGTGGGCATCGCCTACGACGACACGTCGACGACATTCAACAATCCCTACACGACCATTGACGGCGTCGACGCGGACAATGAACTCGCCTTTTTCTATGCACGCGACGGAGCCGATCTCGCCATGTCGCTGTCGCAGACCGACGAACTGAAATTCGTCGATGGAGACGGCGGGCTGGCCAATGTTTCGGACGGACCCTACGTCTACTTCGAGGTGAACGGGTCGATGGTCTGGCTGGAAATGTTCCACAGCTACAGCGCCACCATGAACCGTGACGGCAAGGAACACACTGCGACGAGCGCTTTTGATTCCAATCAACTTGTCATCGCATTCGAGGATCAGCGCGATCTCGGCGACGCCGATTTTCAGGATGTGGTGCTCTATGTCTCTCCGTCCTACGATTTCACCTGAACCGGTTCTCACCCTGCCCCCGCAAGGCGCACCATGGGAAGGTAGCGCCCCTGCGGGCCGTCCTGCGCCTTGCCCACCGGCTGAAACCCGGCCCGCCCGAAGGCGGCGATGGCGCCCGCATTGGCCGGGTCCGGGTCGACGCCGACAGCCGGGGCACCCTGCGCGATCAGACCGCCCGAGAACTGCGCGACGAAGGCCGGGCCGTGCCCCTGTCCCAGCATCTCTTCCGGCCCGATGAACAGGTCGATCCCGTAGGACCCTTCCGGCAGGAAAGTGAGCGGGTGGTCGGGCCAGCCGTGGATGGCGTAGTCCTGCACATAGGCGAAGGGTGCCCCCGCGTGATGCACGATCCAGGCGCGGAAATGGGGATCGGCCATGTCCTCGGCGTCGAACGGATCGGCATTCTCCCACCAGCGCGCGACATGAGGCGCGGCAAGCCAGTGACGCAGCATCGGCAGGTCGTCGCAGGTCGCGGGGCGGAACTGGTAGGGCGTGGCGTCTGTCATGCACGGACACTGACACGAAAAAGGGCCGGAGGCAGCCCTCCGACCCTTCTGCTGTGAATTGGCACCGACCCCGGAGAAACGCGCGAACAGGATCAGGGATCGGTGCCTTCAACCGGGGAGTGAGGCCCCGGAACTTTCACTGGCCGGCTTACTCGCCGCCGCCCAGCTGGTGAACATAGGCCGCAACAGCCTTGATCTCGGCTTCGTCGAGGCGGGTGTTCCAGTTCGGCATCACGCCGAACGGACCCTGCCTGACCGAAGTTTCGATCGCGGCTTCGCTTGCGCCGTAGAGCCAGATTGCATCGGCCAGATTCGGCGCGCCTTGATCTGGATCACCCTGGGCATTTTCTCCGTGGCAGGCCGTGCAATTATCCACGAACACCACTTCGCCCTCGGTCGCGTCGCCCTCGGAAGCCTCCATCCCCGACAACGACATGACATAGGCCACCACGTTCGAGATTTCCTCGTCCGTGAGGTAGTCGTCGCCGAAGGCGGGCATCTGCGAATACCGCGCGTCGGGGTCGTCCTCGTTCCGGATACCGTGGGTCACCGTGTAGGTGATCGCCTCGATATCGCCGCCCCAGAGCCATTCATCGTCGAGGAGGTTGGGATAACCGTTCCCCTCGGCGATGCCGTTGGCGCCCGACCCGTGGCACTGCGAACAGTAGGTCGAGAACGTCGCCTGACCCGACTGGATCGCGTAGTTGTAGACCGCTTCGTTCGCCGCGATCTCGGTCGGTTCCATGCCGGCGAGCTGCGCGCGCACCTCGGCGTTCATTTCCTCGAACCGGTTGATCTCGGCGGCAACTTCGGTCCGCGTCGAGTAACCCAGAAGGCCGCCCGTCGCCCGGTCGATCAGCGGCCATGCCGGATAGGCGATGGTGTAGCCGATGCCCCAGACGATGGTGGCGTAGAAGGTCCAGACCCACCACCGCGGAAGCGGGTTGTTCAACTCTTTGAGGTCTTCGTCCCAGACGTGGCCTGTGGTTTCAACTTCGTCGTGCTTGTTGTCGCTCATAGCCGGGCCTCCTTACTCTTGTGCGCCCTGTGGCGGGGTTTCGTTGCGGAAAGGGGCCTGAGCCGCGTCCTTGTGCAGTTCACGCGACCCCGGGCGGAACACCCAGAGAACCGTGAACAGGAAGAACAGGAACATGGCGAGAAGCACCCAGCTGTCCGCGATTTCCCGGAAGATCGAATAGGTATCCATGATGTCCTCCTCAGCGGATCCAGTCTTCCGGCGTCTGCTCGAATTCCGAGAAGTCCACCAGAGTGCCCAGCATCTGCATGTAGGCGATGAGTGCATCCATTTCGGTTACTTCGGGTTGCCCGTCGAAGTTGCGGATCTGCGCGCCCGGATAGCGGTCCACGACCGCGTCCGGGTCGCTGTCTTCAAAGACGACGCCGTCAGGGTCGGCCTGGGACTTGAAGTCCTGAACCGCCATTTCGAGCTGCTCGTCCGTGTAGGGAACGCCGACGAAGGCGTTGGTGCGCAGGACATCTTCGATGTATTCCCCGTCGATCGGGCGATCGAGCAGGTAGCCGTACTTCGGCATCACCGATTCCGGCACCACCGACTGCGGGTCCACGAAGTGGTCGACATGCCACTCGTCCGAGTAGCGGCCGCCCACGCGGGCGAGGTCGGGCCCCGTCCGCTTGGAGCCCCACTGGAACGGGTGGTCGTATTTCGACTCCGCGGCCAGCGAGTAGTGCCCGTAACGCTCGACCTCGTCCCGCATCGGCCGGATCATCTGCGAGTGGCAGACGTAGCAGCCCTCGCGGATGTAGATGTTCCGGCCTTCCATCTCGAGCGGGGAGTAGGGGCGAACGCCCTCTACATCCTCGATCGTGTTCTCGAGATAGAACAGCGGTGCGATTTCGACGATGCCACCGACGGTGACGACAAGGAGAGATCCGACCAGCAGAAGCGTGGCGTTTTTCTCAAGGACTGCGTGTTTATCGAGAATTCCCATCTCTGGTCCTCCTTATTCAGCCGGGGCCGTGGAGGGCGTCGCGGCTTGCGCCAGCGGTGCCTTTCGCACGGTCATCCAGAGGTTGTAGGCCATGACCAGCGAACCCGCGAGGAACAGGATCCCGCCGAAGCCACGCACCAGGTACATCGGGAACTTCGCGGCCACAGTGTCGGCGAAGGAGTTCACGAGGAAGCCCTGCGCATCCACTTCACGCCACATCAGGCCTTCCATGATCCCCGTCACCCACATCGAGGCGGCGTAGAGCACGATACCGATGGTCGCGAGCCAGAAGTGCCAGGAGACGAGCTTGAGGCTGTAGAGCCCGGCCTTGTTCCACAGTTTCGGGAACAGGAAGTAAAGCACGCCGAAGGTGATCATCCCGTTCCAGCCCAGCGCACCGGAGTGCACATGGCCGATGGTCCAGTCGGTGTAGTGGCTGAGCGAGTTCACAGCCTTGATCGACATCATCGGGCCTTCGAAGGTGGACATGCCGTAGAAGCCGACCGAGATGACCATCATGCGGATGACCGGATCGGTGCGCAGCTTGTCCCAGGCGCCCGAGAGCGTCATCAGGCCGTTGATCATGCCACCCCAGGACGGCATCCAGAGCACGACCGAGAACACCATGCCGAGCGTCGAGGCCCAGTCGGGCAGCGCGGTGTAGTGCAGGTGGTGCGGACCGGCCCAGATGTACAGGAAGATCAGCGCCCAGAAGTGGATGATCGACAGCTTGTACGAGAAGACGGGACGGTTGGCCTGTTTCGGGATGAAGTAATACATCATGCCGAGGAAGCCGGCGGTCAGGAAGAAGCCCACGGCGTTGTGGCCGTACCACCACTGCGTCATCGCATCCTGAACGCCCGCGAAGACCTGAACCGACTTGGAGCCGAAGATCGAGACCGGGATCGACAGGTTGTTCACGACGTGCAGCAGCGCGATGGTGACGATGAAGGCGAGGTAGAACCAGTTGGCAACGTAGATGTGGGGCTCTTTCCGCTTCATGAGCGTGCCCATGAAGAGGACGAGGTAGCCCACCCAGACGATGGTCAGCCACAGGTCGGTGTACCATTCGGGTTCCGCGTATTCCTTGCCCTGCGTGGAACCGAGGACATAGCCGGTCGCGGCGAGCAGGATCACGATCTGGTAGCCCCAGAACACGAACCAGGCGAGGCCATCATTCCAGAGCCGCGCACCCGAGGTGCGCTGGACCACGTAGAAGGACGAGGTGATGAGCGCCGTGCCCCCGAAGGCGAAGATCACCGCCGAGGTGTGCAACGGACGCAGCCGCCCGAAGTTGAGGAAGCCTTCCGCCCAGGCGAAGTTGAGCTGGGGAAACGCCAGCATGAAGGCGATGTAGGTCCCCACGAGGAAGCCCACGACGCCCCAGAAGGCGGTCAAGGCTGCCCCGACCCGGATGGGTCCGTCGAGGTAGCCGGTTTTCGGAGCCGGTTCATGCCCCATACGCCGCAGCGTATAGATGAACAGGCCACCCGCGATCGCCACGACCAGAATGGCGTGGACCAGATAGGCGAGATCGCGGGCATAGGTGGTGGCGATCGCGGCCAGAAGTGCAATCAGGCCGAAGATCACCAGTTTGAGGTAATCCCACATTTTACGTCCCTTCGTGTCTTTCACTACGCGGTTCGGACAGGAGACGAATCCAGACCCGCCCGCGCTTTTCGACTGACTGGGGTTTTGATGTGTCGGGGGGGAAGTAACCTTGATCCATGTCAAAACCCTCAGGGCTTTGTGAAATTAGCGATTTGACCCAAGTCAAAGCGCAACGGCCATCTGCCCTGCACCATGCTCCCGACACTTTCCCCCGGCCGCTGGTTTTCCCGGCCACAGTCCGCAAAAGGGTTGCTCCCATGGCCTACCGATCCATTACCACGGTTGTAACGGATATCCAAAACTCAACTTCCGCGTTTAGTGCAGCAATGCGGATTGCAGCCGCGAACGATGCCCATCTGGACGCGCTCTGCCTTGGCCTCGACATGACGCAGCCGGGTTTTTACTACGCCGGCGCGACCGCCGTGGTGATGCAAGACAGCCTCGCCCAGGCGCAGGAAGATGCGCTGGCCCTCGAAGATCACGCCCGCAAGACGCTGAAGGGTGCCGGTTTCAACTGGTCCGTCACGGGCCTGTCGGCCCAGATGGTAGCGGTGAACCAACTCATCGCGCTGCGCACCCGGTTCTCGGATCTCGTCGTCCTGCCGAAGCCTTACGGCGAAGGGCGGGGCCATGACCTTGAGGCGGTCACCGAGGCGGCAATGTTCGAGGCGGACGTGCCGGTCCTGATCCAGCCGGACGGACACGAGTTCCCGGAAAAGGTCGACCGCATTCTGATCGGCTGGAACGAAAGCCGCGAGGCGCTGCGCGCGGTCAAGGCCGCCCTGCCCTTCCTCAAGGCCGCGGGCACGGTCAATATCGCCATCATCGACCCGCCGAAGCACGGCCCCGAACGCTCGGACCCCGGCGGGCCGTTGAGCCAGTTCCTGTCACGCCACGGCGTGCGGGCGGAATTGTCGGTGCTGTCGAAGACGATGCCGCGCGTGTCCGACGTTCTGGCCCGCCACGCCAACGACATCGACGCCGACATGATCATCATGGGGGCCTACAGCCACTCCCGCTTCCGTGAATCGATCCTCGGCGGCGCGACGAGAAATATGCTCGAATCGACGGAACGTCCTCTGCTCCTCGCGCATTGAGGCACTGAAGACACGTTTTCCTCCCTGAAGGACTTGGCCGGTGGTTCTCCCACCGGCCTTTTTTTCGGGGTAAAGCGGCGTTGCAGGGCGGGCGCCGACGGCGGCGGCAAGCGCAACTGCAAAGTTTACGGACACAGGCCCTGCGGGCCGGTCAGACGATCAGCCCGCCGTCCACGTCGTCGCCGGTTTCCGAAATCAGGGCTTCGAGGTCGGGCACGATCACGCGACGCTTGCCTTCCAGCTGGATGATTTCAGCCTTTCGCAGCGCCGAAATCTGGCGGCTCACGGTTTCCAGCGTGAGGCCGAGGTAATTCGACATCGCCTCACGCGTGAGCGGCAGATCGAAAATCATGCCATCGGAGGGAAGCTGTTTGCGCAGGAGCGCATCGCGCCGTGCCACGATCAAAAGCAGGCTCGCGATCTTTTCGCGCGCCGTCTTGCGGCCCAGAACCAGCATCCAATCGCGCGCCGAGTCGAGCTCGTCCAGCGTCATTTCCAGCAGGCGCTGTCCGATGTGCGGCGTGCTCGTCATGAGGTGTTCGAAGGGCTTGCGGCGGAAACAGCACAGGGTCACGTCCGAAACGGCCACCACGTCGAACGCTGCTGTTTCGCGGCCCGGCCGCCCGATGAAATCGGACGGCAGGAGAAGGCCCACCATCTGCGTGCGCCCGTCTTCCATCGTCTGGCTGAGGGTCGCGATCCCGGTGACAACCGAGGCCACGAACTCCATATGGTCGCCGGCCCAGAGGATCGGCTGCCCAGCTTCGTAGCTGCGGTAGTACTTGATGTCCTCAAGCACCTCGAGCTCGTCCGGTTCGCAGCGCGAACAGACGGCACGGTGGCGGATCGGGCACTGGCCGCAATCCTTGAGATCTAGGTGGAGTGAACCCATAGCTTAGACCATTTGATCCGTATCAATGTCACGCGCGAAAGTTGGCTTTAACCCTACGCCAATGGACAACCTGACGCAACTTCGCAAACTCGGCCTTTTTGATGCGCGAGTGCCCCGCTACACCAGCTATCCGACAGCCCCGCATTTTGCCGGCGGCATCGGCGGCGAGACGGTAAGTAATTGGATTCGCGCGATTCCCGACGGATCGCAGATTTCGCTCTACCTGCATGTGCCATTCTGCCGCAGGTTGTGCTGGTTCTGTGCGTGTCGCACGCAAGGGACGAGCACGCTGAGCCCGGTCGAGGCTTATGTTGATTCGCTAACTCAAGAATTGGCGGCGCTGAAAAAGACGCTCCCGGAAGGCATCACGATCAGTCATCTGCACTGGGGCGGCGGAACCCCGACGCTGCTCGATCCGACGATGATCGACCGCCTGTCGCGCGCCATCTTCGACGCGGCCCCGCTGGGAGACGGCGCACAGTTCTCGGTCGAGATCGACCCGAACGAAATCGACGACGCGCGGATGGACGCGCTGGTGGCCGCCGGGCTCAACCGGGCGTCGCTGGGCGTGCAGGATTTCGACCCCATGATCCAGGAGGTCATCGGGCGACCCCAGAGCTTCGAGATCACAAAGGCGGCGGTCGATGGCCTGCGGGCGCGCGGTGTGCCGTCGCTCAATATCGACTTGCTCTATGGCTTGCCGCACCAGACCCGTGCCCGCATGACGGATTCGGTGAAGAAGGTCATCTCGCTCAAGCCTGACCGGATCGCGCTTTTCGGATACGCCCATGTGCCGTGGATGGCGCGGCGTCAGTCGCTCATTCCGACCGAGGCGCTGCCGTCGCCCGAGGACCGGCTGGAGCTTTACAGCCTGTCACGCGACCTGTTCGTCGCGGACGGGTATGACGAGATCGGTATCGACCATTTCTCCCGCCCCGAGGACGGCCTCGCAACGGCGCAGAAGAACGGCACCATGCGGCGCAATTTCCAAGGCTATACGGAGGACAGCGCCGAGGTGCTGATCGGTCTCGGGGCGTCCTCGATCTCGCGCTTTCCGCAGGGCTATGCGCAGAACGCGCCCGCCACGTCGGCCTATCAGGAGCGTGTGCGTGCAGGCCAGTTCGCCACGTCGCGCGGCCATGCCTTCACCGGTTACGACATCCTGCGGGGCCGGGTGATCGAGGCGCTTCTGTGCGATTTCGAGGCCGACCTGCCCGCCATCGCCCGCGGTCTTGGGGAAGATCCTGCCACTGCGCTTGCGCTGGCCGACGGCTTGGCCGAAACTCTGCCCGGCACAGTGTCGCTTGACGACGGTGTCCTGTCGATCCGGCCCGACGCGCGGCCGCTCGCCCGGATCATCGCCCGCTATTTCGACGCCTATGAAATGAACGAAGCCGGGCACAGCCAGGCGGTCTGACCGCCCCTCGCCCGGACGGGGGGAGGAGACTATGGGTTTCATCGAGCGGGCGACCGCGATCATAGGCGAGTCGCATGTGCTGACCGGGGCGGACATGGCCCGGTATGCCAACGATGCCCAGGGGCAATACACCTCGACCCCGCTGTGCGTGCTGCGCCCGGCCTCCACAGACGAAGTGTCGGCGCTCATGGCGCTCGCGCATGAGGTGGGTCAGGTCGTGATTCCGGTCTCTGGCAACACCGGCGTGTCCGGCGGCACGTTCAACGACGGCGCGGCGATGCTGTCGCTGGAGCGGATGAACCGCATCCGCGCCGTGAAGCCCGAGGCGCGGGTCGCCATCGCTGAGGCAGGCGTGATCCTCGACACCATACGCGCGGCGGCGGACGAGGTGGGCCTCGTCTTTCCTGTCGTTTTCGGCGCGCGCGGATCGGCGATGGTGGGCGGCATCCTGTCCACCAATGCGGGCGGCTCCAACGTCCTGCGGTACGGCAACACCCGCGCCCAATGCCTCGGGCTCGAGGTCGTGCTGGCCGACGGGCGCGTGATGGACCTGTTGGGGGAGCTGCACAAGGACAACTCCGGCTATGACCTGCGTGATCTGATGATCGGGGCCGAGGGCACTTTGGGCATTATCACGGCGGCTGTCCTGAAGCTCGCCGCCGCGCCCGCCCACCGGGCGACGGCAATGGTCGCGCCGGTTTCGCTCGACGCGGCGCTGGTCATGCTGAACCGGTTGCAGGAGGCGTCCGGCGGGGCCGTCGAGGCCTGCGAATACATGCCACGCAGCTACGTCGCCCGCCATCTTGCCAAGGTCGCGGACGCCCGAGAACCCTTCGAGGCGGCACACGAGGTCAATGTCCTCGTGGAACTGGCGGGGGATGCGGCGCTCACCGAAACGCTGGAGACCGTCCTTGCGGATGAAATGGAGGCGGGCCGGGTGGCCGACGCGGTCATCGCGCAGAACGACACTCAGCGCGCGGCGATGTGGGACCGGCGCGAACGTGCCTCCGAGGTGCTCGTGGGCGGGGAATCTCCGCTCTTCACAGGCGACATCGCCCTGCCCCTCGACAGTCTGACGCGGTTCTTTGACGAGATCGGCACGCGCATGGCCGGTATCGCGCCGGGCGTGCAGGACAGTTGCGTCGCGCATCTCGGCGACGGGAACGTGCATTATGTGGCCTATGCGCCCGAAAAGACCGAAGCGCTCACGGCGCAGGCGTCCGAGGCGCAGGACGCGCTGGTCGCGGAACTCGGCGGCTCGTTCTCGGCGGAACACGGGATCGGGATTTACAAGCTGGGGTCGATGGCCCGGCACAAGAACCCGGTCGCCCTGGATGTCATGCGCGCGATCAAGGGCGCGCTTGACCCCAAGGGCATCCTCAACCCCGGCAAGGTCATCCCGGACTGAGGCCGATCAGAACCCGCGCGACTGGCACCGTTCTTCGAGCTCGGCGCAGTATTCGGCGATCCGGCGACGGTAGCGGTTCTGGATGTTGGTTTTGGCCAGCTTGGCGGACTGGATCATCAGCCGCGCCGGAATCGTGCGCGGCGTCGCCTCAAGCGTGACGTTCATCCGCGTGCGGGTGCGCGACATGGCGACGAGGTCCACGGCCATTTCGACCTCAAGCCCCGCGGCGCGCATGAGGAATGTGAGCGCATTGGGCGGGTCATATTCGATCAGGTCCACGTCCGCCTTGCGTTCGCGCCCGCGATACTGGAACTCGCCATGCCAGGACATGCCCGCCCCCGGCGTTTCAAGCGAATCCGTGCGCACCACCTCGGCCCCGCGCCGCATCGCGGCCCGTTCGAACCAGCCGAAGTCGGCCACATTGGCGAACACCGCCTCGATCGGCGCCGCGATATCCTCGCGCGTGGTGAGTTTCATGCCTGTCCCTTTTTTCGCTCGCTACCCGTCGTCCGGGCGTTTCGCCGCCCGGTTATCGTTGTTTGACGGCGATTCTGAGGCAGCTACAGCGTCCCGGCAAGCCAATTTTTCATCAGGACCTGCGCAATGGCGCCCCGGCGCGGTCTGCGGATCACCGGATGCGTGCCCGCGAAGACGTCCACGAGATCCTCACGCGTGACCCAGAGCGCGTGTTCGATCTCTGTCGGGTCGACGTCGATCTCAAGGCTCAACGCCTCGGCATGGCACCCGATCATGAGCGAGGCCGGGAAGGGCCAGGGTTGGGTCGCGAGGATCGCGGAGGGGCCGACGCGGACGCCGGTTTCTTCCGCCACCTCCCGCGCGACGGCAGCAGACACCGTCTCGCCCGGCTCCATGAAGCCCGCAAGCAGGGAATACATCCCTTCGGGCCAGCCCGGCGAGCGCCCGAGCAGAACCGAATTGCCGGAGGTGACGAGCATGATGACCACCGGGTCGGTGCGCGGGAAATGCAGACGGCCGCAGGCAGGGCAACTGCGCCGCCACCCGGCCTCGTCGATCTCGGATCGCGTGCCGCAGGCAGCGCAGAACCCGTGCGACCGGTGCCATTCGAGGATGCCCCGCGCGGTGGCCGCCAGTTCGCTTTCGAACGGCGTGAGGCCCGCGAGTGCGGACCGCAGGTCCGGAAAGCGCGCATCCTCGGGCAGCACGCCCAACGGCGGGGCCGGCATGTCCATGCCCGGATCGCCGGGGCCGCCATCGGCCGCATGGCTGTAGGCCGGCATGGCCGAAATATCGGCGGCGAACAGCGGGGCGCCGTCCTGATGGCCCAGATAGATCCACTGGGGGTCGTGTTCGGTGATGAGGGGGTGGTCGACGGCGAGCAGTTCAAGGTGCAGATCACCGCCCGGCCCCGACACTCCCGCCATGAGAGGGCGGCCCCGCCAGATCGGCAAAACCTGCGCCGAACCGGAGGCGCGCAGAGCCGACGCCTCGCCCCTGAGATGCGCCGCGCGGTCGAGCCCGCCGCCACCGAAGGCCAGTTCACTCAGGTCCATCTTGTCCTCCCCGCGCCGCATCCCGTCGGGTATGCGCAGGCCGTCCGGCAGTGTCAAACCGATCCCTTGATCCGCAGGCGCGAGTCACCTATGTAACGGCTCGAGAGGTTGGCGCGGGCAAGCACCTCGCCAACCCGGTCAGGTCCGGAAGGAAGCAGCCGTAACGAGCCCCGCTTGGGTCGTTGTCCAGCCTCTCACCTTACCCCGCAGCCTTGGGCCCCGTCATGGTCGGTCACTTGGCCTGCGCGGTGAACACCATTTGCCCTGAAAACATGAGCTTCATCACGTTGCCGGACCGCCAGTCGAGCCCGTCACGCTCGACCACCGCGTCGATGGCGGCGTTCAGGTTCGAGTTTCGGAAGATCCGGCCCTGATCGAGGTGCCGGTGAAAATGCCACAGCGACAGCGACACACCGTCCACCCCGCTCGCAAGGAACCTCAGGGGAAGGCCTGCATCTTCGAGGATCGTCTTCCAGCCGTAGGGCGTGAAGCAGAAGATGCTGCGCATGTGAAAAGGCTCCATGCACGACACACTTCCCGTGAAGACCCCGCCCGGCTTCAGCACACGCCTGATCTCTTTCAGAAGCGGCTCGGGAAGGCGGACATGCTCGAACACCTGGGTGCTGAAGACCATGTCGAAGGTGTTTTTCTCAAACGGGATGTCGACGCCGTTGTAGGTCTTGCAGGCCTTTTGGAAGGTCTCGTCCTCGACGTCCCAGCGTTCCGAGATGTCGACGCCGTTCCAGTGCAGGTCCGCGTTCAGGTCATCGAAAAAGGCCTTCGACTTTCCGAACCCGCAGCCGAGGTCGAGCACACGGAACGACCCGGACTTTGGAACCTGCGCGGCGACATGATCCAGCACCGCGACTTGGCCCACGTTTTCGTCGGGAACGCAGTCGCCCAGCACATGTGACAGGCCGGCGAAATGCGGTGGCTGCACCTCCGGCAGGTCGTCGAGCAACACGTCGAGAATCGGGTTCGGACGGGGTGTGCCTTGCGTCGTCATTGAATCACCGTGCTCTGATTGCCTGTCCGAAGGTGCGGACGTGGGCGGACCCTAGTCCCCGGGGAGCCACAGGGAAAAGTTGCCATTCAAGCTCGTCTTTGCATTGCGCCGCGGCTCAGGCGCTGCGCACCGCGTCGATCATCTTCGCGACATTGTCGGGGTCCGCATCCGGCGTGATGCCGTGACCGAGGTTGAAGATGTGCGGCCCGCCGCGCAGGGCGCGGGTGATGGCCTGTGCCTCATCCACCAGAGCCTGACCGCCGGTGACCATGTGGCTGGAGGCGAGGTTGCCCTGAACGCAGCCGTCCACCTGCACATTCGCCGCGACCCATTCGGCCGAAACCGAGTTGTCGACCGCGACGCAATCCGCGCCCGTCGCCTTGTGGAAGCCGATGTAGCGTTCGCCCGCCTCACGCGGAAACGCGATGATCGGAAGGCCGGGGTGGCGGTCCTTGAGCTCGCTGATGATCCGCTTTGTCGGTGCCAGAGCGAAGTCGTCGAAGTCCTGCCCCTTGAGCGAGCCTGCCCAGCTGTCGAAGATCTTGACCGTCTCGGCGCCCGCCGCGACCTGTCGTGAAAGGTATTCGATCGTCGCCTCGGTGATCCGGTCGATGAGGCGGATGAAGAGGTCTCGGTTCGTGTCCTTAAGTGCATGGGCCGGTCCCTGGTCGGGCGTACCGCGCCCGGCCACCATGTAAGTCGCGACGGTCCACGGTGCGCCGGCGAAGCCGATCAGCGCGGTCTCGGAGGGCAGTTCGCGCGACAGGATCGAGACGGTTTCATAGACCGGGCCAAGCGTGTCGTGGATATCGTCGACCCCACCAAGCTTGGCAAAGTCATCTTCCCCCGTGATCGTCGACAGGCGCGGCCCCTCGCCGGTGACGAACCACAGGTCCGCGCCCAGCGCCTGCGGCACCAGCAGGATGTCGGCGAACAGGATCGCCGCGTCGAAACCGAAACGGCGGATCGGTTGCAGCGTCACCTCGGCCGCAAGCTCGGGATTGTAGCACAGAGACAGGAAATCCCCGGCCTTCTCACGGGTCGCGCGGTACTCCGGCAGGTAGCGGCCTGCCTGCCGCATCATCCAGATCGGGGGCGTCGGAAGCGTTTCGCCCGCCAGCGCGCGCATGAGAAGCTTGGTCATTCGTGGTCCTTTCGCTATCACGGCTTGGGTCCGCTTTCCGTGCCCATATGTCAAGACGCGGGGGCATGGACAGGGCCTCAGGCCGCGTCTAAACGGGTTGCATGACCGTGACTCTTCCCGACCCGACCAAACCGATGAAGATCGGCACCCGCGGCTCGCCGCTCGCGCTGGCGCAGGCCTATGAGACCCGCGACCGGCTGGCGATCGCTTTCGGGCTGCCCGAGACCGCGTTCGAGATCGTCGTCATCAAGACCACCGGTGACGACCGCGCGATGATCGCGGCGGACCGGCCGCTCAAGGAGATCGGGAACAAGGGGCTGTTCACCCGCGAGATCGAGGACCAGCTCATGAACGGGCTGATCGACATCGCGGTCCATTCGATGAAGGACATGCCGACCGAGCAGCCGCCGGGCCTCACGCTCGACTGCTACCTCCCGCGCGAGGATACGCGGGACGCTTTCGTGTCGCTGGGCAGCGGCGGCATCCACGATCTGCCCGAGGGCGCGGTGGTCGGCACGTCGTCCCTGCGACGCAAGGCCCAGTTGCTCAACCGTCGCCCGGACCTTCAGGTCGTGGAGTTCCGGGGCAACGTGCAGACCCGGCTCGCCAAGCTGCGTGACGGGGTGGCCGAGGCCACGTTCCTTGCCATGGCCGGGCTGACCCGGCTGGGCATGTTGCCCGAGGTGCCCCACGGCGCCATCGCGCCCGAGGACATGCTGCCGGCCATCGCACAGGGCGCCATCGGGATCGAACGGCGCGCCCATGACGACGCGACCGCCGAGATGCTTACCGCCATCCACCACGGCCCCACCGGCCAGCGGCTTGCGGCAGAACGCGCGTTCCTCGCCGAACTGGACGGCTCCTGCGAGACGCCCATCGCGGGGCTTGCGGAACTCGACGGTGACACGATGAGGCTCCGGGGCGAAGTGCTGCGCACCAACGGGTCTGAGGCGCTGTCGGATGAAATGAGCGGCCCCGTCGCCGACGGCCCCGACATGGGGCGCGAGATGGCGCGCAAGCTGCTGGAGCGCGCCGGGCCGGGCTTTTTCGACTGGCACTGATCCCTTCGCAGACACCCGCGCGGCCCGAGGGCCCGTGCCTCGCACGGGGCCGAGACATCGAGCGCGCGCGTGAGCGCGCCCCTTTCGCAGACTTTCAGCCGTCGCGGCGCGGGTCGGCGGGATAAACGCCGAGAATGTCGAGGTTGTTGGTGAAGTAGCCAAGCTCGTCCAGCGCGCGCGCCACTTCCGGGTCGTCCGGGTGGCCTTCGATGTCGGAGTAGAAGCGCGTGGCGGTGAACGACCCGTCGATCATGTAGCTTTCCAGCTTGGTCATGTTCACACCGTTCGTCGCGAAGCCGCCCATCGCCTTGTAGAGCGCCGCCGGGATGTTGCGGACCTCGAAGACGAAGGTGGTCATCATCTTTTCGCCGCGCCGTTCAAGGCTCAGGTCCCGCCCCATGATGACGAAGCGGGTCGTATTGTGGCCGTGGTCCTCGATGTCGCGCGCAAGCACGTCGAGGCCGTAGATCTCGGCGGCCAGCGTCGAAGCGAGCACGCCCTCCCCGACGGTGCGGTGCGCGGCCAGGTCGGCGGCGGCCCCGGCGCTGTCGGCGGCGGCGTGTCCACGGATACCGTGACGCTTCAGGAATTGTGCGGACTGAGGCAGCAGCACGAGGTGGGCGCGCACGTCCTTGACGTCCTCAAGCCTGGCCCCCGGCGCCCCCATCAGCGAAATCCGCACCCGGACGAAGGCTTCGTCGAGGATATGCAGCCCGCTTTCCGGCAGCAGGCGGTGGATGTCGGCCACCCGCCCGTAGGTGGAGTTTTCCACCGGCAGCATCGCCAGATCCGTCGCGCCCGAACGCACCGCCTCGATCACGTCTTCGAAGGTGGCGCAGGGGATCGCCTCCATGTCGGGGCGCGCGTCGATGCAGGCCTCATGGGAATAGGCCCCCGGTTCGCCTTGGAACGCTATCTTCCCCGTCACGGCCTGCCCTCCCGGTTCATGGTCTGCGCTCAGACACGATGTCGCAATTCGTCGCGCCTCATACCGCTTGAAACGTCCGGGTTAAAGCGTGTAGACACCCGCGAGACTAGGCTTCAGATGGAACGCGACATGTTCGACACAATGACCTTCACCAAGGCCGGCGCCGCCGTATGCGCCGCCCTCCTGATTTTTCTCTTCGCCAGCTGGGGTGCGGACGCGCTCTATATGAGCGAGGCCGAGGGGCATGGTGACGAGGCTGAAGAACACAGCCAGGGCTATGTGATCGCCAACCTCGAAGAGAGCAGCGAAGACGGTGGCGAAGAGGCCGTCGAAGTCAGCTTTGAAGAAGTGTTCGCCGAAGCCGATGCCGGCGCGGGCGAGCGGGTCTACAACAAGTGCAAATCCTGCCACAAGCTCGACGGCACCAACGGCACCGGCCCGCATCTCGACGGTGTGGTCGGCCGCGAAGTCGCCGCCGTCGGCGATTTCTCCTATTCCGACGCGATGGCCTCGGTCGAAGGCAGCTGGACCCCGGAAGAGTTGAACGCATTCCTCGAGAACCCGCGCAGCGACATCAACGGCACCAAGATGACCTTCTCGGGCCTGAACGATATCGAGGACCGCGCCAATGTCATCGCCTATCTTGAGGCGAACCCGGGCTGATCACGCTGGACATGACGACATTTCAGGGGCCGCGCCGGGCAACCGGGGCGGCCCTTTCACGTTCTCCCTGTAATGTTCCCGCAACTTAGCTCACGAATTCTCGCCTTGAATGTCAGGGCAGTGCGGGCTTAGCCTTCACGGCAACCGGTCTGCACCGAGCTCAGAGGAGACGCCATGACGCCCCGCCCCGCGCGCCCTGCCACCCGCACCGATACCGCGCCGAACCCGGCCCCGCTTCTCAAGGCGCTTCTTTTGTCGTCCGCGGTGGTTCTTACAGGGGCCCAGATCGCCCGGGGGCAGGACACGACCGAAACCCACGCGTTCTCCAATTTCGGCGAGGTGAAGTACGGCCCTGACATCGAGCATCTGGATTATGTGAACCCGGACGCGCCCAAGGGTGGCGAGATCTCGATTTCCGCGATGGGGACCTTCGACAGCTTCAACAACTATTCGCGCAAGGGCGTCTCGGCGGCGCTGGCCACGATCGGCTCCGAGAGCATCGTGATCTCGACCGCGGACGACCCCTATGGCCTCTACTGCTTCATCTGCACGACGATGGAGTATCCCGAGGATCTCAAGTGGGTGACGTTCAACCTGCGCGACGACGTGACCTTCGCGGATGGCGAGCCGATGGTGGCCGAGGACGTGGAGTTCTCGTTCAACCTGTTCCTCGAGCAGGGGATCACCGAGTATCGCCGCATCGTCGAGGGCTTTATCGAGGACGTCGACGTGATCGACGACCACACGATCAAGTTCACCTTCACCGACGAGGCCCCGATCCGCGAGCGGATCGGCTTTGCGGGCGGCACCCCTGTCTTTTCGAAGGACTGGTTCGAGGAGACCGGCGCCCGGCTCGACGACAGTTCGGAAGAACCGTTCATGTCCACCGGTGCCTATGTTCTGGAGTCCAAGGACTTCAACCGGCAGATCGTCTATTCCCGCAATCCCGACTACTGGGCGGCGGAGCATCCGCTTCAGGTCGGGCGTAACAACTTCGACCGAATCCGCGTGGAATATTTCGCTGACAGCCAGGCCGCTTTCGAGGCGTTCAAGGCCGGCGCTTTCACGTTCCGCGTCGAGAATTCGTCGCTCATCTGGGCGACGGGTTACGACTTTCCGAACCTCAACGACGGTTACGTCGTGAAGGAAGAGATCCCCGACGGCACCGTGGGCACGGCCCAGAGCTTCATTTTCAACCTCGACCGCGAAACGTGGCAGGACAAGCGGGTGCGCGACGCCATCGCGATGATGTTCAACTTCGAATGGTCGAACCAGGCACTGTTCTACGGTCTTTATGACCGGGTGGATTCCTTCTGGCCCGGCACTGACCTCGCCGCGCGTGGCACGCCGTCCGAGGCCGAGCTTGAAATCCTCGAGCCGCTGGTCGACGAGGGTCTGCTCGATGCCGCGATCCTGACCGAAGAGGCGCCGGTGCCGCCGGTCAACGAAGCGGATCAGAACCGCCCGGCACGCGGCACCTTCCGCGCCGCTGGCCGCCTTCTTGAAGACGCGGGCTGGATTCCCGGCGATGACGGCGTCCGCCGCAACGAGGCGGGCGATATTCTGACGCTCGAAATCCTGTCCTACGACCCGAATTTCGACCGGATCATCAACCCCTATATCGAGAATCTGGAACAGCTGGGCGTCAATGCCGAGCTGGAGCGTGTGGACACCGCGCAGTATGTCGAGAACCGCCGGGCCGGCGACTTCGACATGACGAGCCACGGCTTCTCGATGGGCTTCGAACCGGGTATCGGGCTGGAACAGTGGTTCCACTCCAAGACCGCCGACGACAGTTCCCGCAACCTCATGCGGCTGCGCAACGAAGCGGTCGACCGGATCATCCCCTCGATCGTTGGGGCCGAAACGCTTGAAACGCTGGAATCCTCGGTCCATGCGCTCGACCGCACCCTGCGCTCCATCGGGTTCATGGTGCCGCAGTGGTTCAAGCCGGTTCACACCGTCGCCTATTTCGACATGTACGGAAAACCCGAGACGATCCCGCCGCTGGACATGGGCTACCTCGACTTCTGGTGGTATGACGCCGACAAGCATCAGGCGCTGATTGACGCCGGTGTTCTCCGCTAAGGAATAACCGACCTCATGGGCGCCTATATCTTCCGCAGGTTGCTGCTCATCATCCCGACCCTGTTCGGGATCATGGTCATCAACTTCACCCTGACGCAGTTCGTCCCCGGCGGGCCGATCGAGCAGATCATCGCCCGCATCGATGGTGAGGGCGACGTATTCGGCGCGATCTCCGGCGGGCCTAGCGACTTCGGCGCCAACAGCGGCGGCGAGGCCGGCGCGCAGGGGTCCAGCGACTATGCGGGCGCGCGCGGCCTCCCCCCTGAGTTCATCGAGGAGCTGGAGCGCGAATTCGGCTTCGACAAGCCGCCGCTGGAACGGTTTTTCGGGATGATCTGGAACTATATGCGTCTCGACTTCGGCGAGAGTTATTTCAGGTCCATCGGCGTGTTCGAACTGGTGGCCGAAAAGCTCCCGGTCTCGATCTCTCTGGGCTTGTGGTCGACCGTCATCGCCTATCTGATCTCGATCCCACTGGGCATCCGCAAGGCGGTGCGCGATGGCTCGACCTTCGATACTTGGACGAGCGGATTGATCATCGTGGCCTACGCCATCCCCGGTTTCCTGTTCGCGATCCTGTTGCTCGTCCTGTTCGCGGGCGGCACCTATTGGCAGATCTTCCCGCTCAGGGGGCTGACGTCGGACAATTTCGAGGATCTAAGTCTGATCGGCAAAGTGCTCGACTACTTCTGGCATATCGCGCTGCCGGTTTTCGCAACGACCATCGCAAGCTTCGCCACGCTGACGCTGCTGACCAAGAACAGCTTTCTCGACGAGATCAAGAAGCAGTATGTCGTGACGGCCCGCGCCAAGGGCGTGTCGGAAAGCCGTGTGCTTTACGGTCACGTTTTCCGCAACGCCATGCTCATCGTCATCGCGGGCTTCCCCGGCCTCTTCATCTCGGTCTTCTTCGCCGGGTCCCTCATCATCGAGACGATCTTTTCGCTCGACGGGCTTGGGCGTCTCGGGTTCGAGGCGGCGGTGGCCCGTGATTACCCCGTGATCTTCGGCACACTCTTCGTCTTCGGCCTCATCAGCCTCGTCGTGAACATCCTGTCCGACCTGATGTATGTCTTCGTCGATCCCCGCATCGACTTCGAGAAGCGGGAGGCCTGAGCATGGCCGATCCGCGCACCAATGCCCGTGAACCGGCGCAGACGGCCCCGGCGCCCGCAGGCGCATCGCACACCGATCCGCACGAGATCCCCGAGTCCAAGCGCCGCAAGCCGTTCCTGTCGCCTCTGAACCAGCGCCGTTGGCGCAACTTCACGCGCAACCGGCGCGCCTACTGGTCGCTCATCATCTTTTCGATCGTCTTCGGACTGTCGCTGCTGGCCGAGTTCATCGCGAACGACAAGCCGATCCTCGTGTCCTACCAGGGCGACCTGCACATGCCGATTTTCCGGTTCTACCCGGAAACGGATTTCGGCGGCGATTTCAGGACCGAGGCGGTCTATGCCGACATCGAGGTCGAGTGCCTCATCGTCGCCGCCGGATCAGAGCGGTGCTGGGACGACCCCGAGGGCACGATCGAGGACGCGCAGGACGGCGAGATCGCGGGCGAACAGATCACGAAAGGCTGGCTCCTCTGGCCGCCGATCCCCTACAGCTACAACACGATCAACGACATCGGCACCGCCGCCCCGTCGGCCCCGGACTCAGACCACTGGCTCGGCACCGACGATACGGCCCGCGACGTGCTTGCGCGGGTGATCTACGGATTCCGATTGTCGGTTTTCTTCACCATCATCGTGACCGTGGCCACCGCGCTCATCGGCGTCGCGGCGGGTGCGGTTCAGGGCTATTTCGGCGGCTGGCTCGACCTTATCTTCCAGCGCATTCTGGAAATCTGGGCCTCTACCCCGTCGCTCTACGTCATCATCATCCTGTTCGCCATTCTGGGACGAAGTTTCTGGCTTCTGGTGTTCGTGACCATCCTGTTCGGCTGGCCGGCCCTCGTGGGCGTGGTGCGCGCCGAGTTCCTGCGCGCGCGCAATTTCGAATACGTCCGCGCGGCAAAGGCACTGGGGGTGTCGAACCGCACGATCATGTTCCGCCACATGCTGCCCAACGCGATGGTGGCGACGCTGACCATGCTGCCCTTCATCATCACCGGCACGATCGGCACGCTCGCCGCGCTCGACTTCCTCGGCTACGGCCTGCCCTCCTCGGCGCCGTCGCTGGGGGAACTGACCCGGCAGGCCAAGCAGAACCTTCAGGCCCCCTGGCTCGCCTTCACCTCATTCGTGACCTTCACCGTGCTCCTGTCGCTCCTCGTCTTCATCTTCGAAGGCGTGCGCGATGCCTTCGACCCGCGAAAGACCTTTCAATGAGCCTTCTGAACGTGAAAGACCTCCGCGTCAGCTTCACGCAGGACGGGGTGACGATCCCGGCGGTCAAGGGCGTGTCCTTCGACGTGAAAAAGGGTGAGACGGTCGCACTCGTGGGCGAGTCCGGGTCGGGCAAGTCGGTGACGGCCCTGTCCACCGTGTCGCTCCTGCCCGACAGCGCGAGCATTCAAGGCTCGATCACCTATGACGGGCGCGAGATGGTCGGCGCATCTGACAAGGAACTCCGGCGGACACGCGGCAATGACATCAGCTTCATCTTTCAGGAGCCGATGACATCGCTCAATCCGCTCCACACGCTGGAAAAGCAACTGAAGGAAACCATCGAACTGCATCAGGGGCTCGAAGGCGCGGCGGTCGAACGGCGCATCATCGAACTGCTCGACAAGGTCGGAATCCCGGACCCGGAGACGCGGCTCAAAAGCTATCCCCACCAGCTTTCGGGCGGCCAGCGTCAGCGCGTGATGATTGCGATGGCGCTCTCTAACGGCCCGGACCTTCTGATCGCGGATGAGCCGACGACGGCGCTCGACGTCACGATCCAGGCACAGATCCTCGACCTGCTGGCAGATCTCATCAAGTCCGAGGGCATGAGCCTCCTGTTCATCACGCATGACCTGACCATCGTGCGCAAGTTCGCGGACCGGGTGAACGTGATGAAGGACGGCGAGATCGTCGAGGCCGGCGATACGAAGGAAATCTTCGACGCGCCCAAGCACCCCTACACCAAGATGCTGCTGTCGGCCGAAGCGACCGGCAAGCCACTCCCCGTTCCCGCCGACGCCGAGGAAATCGCATCGGCCAAGGACCTGCGCATCTGGTTCCCGATCCAGCGGGGGCTCATGCGCAAGACGGTGGGGCATATCAAGGCGGTGAACGCGGCCTCCTTCTCGGTCCGCGCGGGCGAGACGGTGGGGATCGTGGGTGAATCCGGGTCTGGCAAGACGACGCTGGCGCTCGCCGTCATGCGGCTGATCTCGTCCGAGGGGCCGGTGGTGTTCCTGGGCGACAACATCCAGAACTGGAAGGCCAAGAACCTGCGACGGCTGCGCCGCGACATGCAGATCGTGTTTCAGGACCCGTATGGCTCCCTCTCCCCCCGCATGACCTGCGAGGAGATCATCGCCGAGGGGCTGGGTGTCCACGGGATCGAGCCGGGCCGTAACAAGCGCGAGATGGTGGCCGAGATCATGGCCGAGGTGGGCCTCGATCCGATTACCATGCACCGCTACCCGCACGAGTTCTCGGGCGGCCAGCGGCAGCGCATCGCCATTGCCCGCGCCATGATCCTGCGCCCTCGCCTCGTGGTGCTGGACGAGCCGACCTCTGCGCTCGACATGACCGTGCAGGTGCAGATCGTGGACCTGCTGCGCGACCTTCAGAAGAAATACGGGCTGGCCTACCTGTTCATCAGCCATGACCTCAAGGTCGTGCGTGCGCTCGCCCACAAGGTGCTTGTGATGAAGTCGGGCGACGTGGTCGAGCAGGGCGATGCGGACCAGATTTTCGACGCACCCAAGACCGACTACACCCGCGCGCTGATGGCCGCGGCCTTTGAGATCAAGGCGGCGGACGGCGCGTCGATGTAGGCCGGGGGCCGGTCTAGCCGGCAAATGCCGCGGGCGAACCCGGCTACCCTTGCTGACCCGCTTCGATGACCTGGCAGGTGGTGTCGCGCGCGGCCAGTCTGCGACAGGCGAGTTCCGCGCCCTCCTTGGTCATCCCCACGAAATTCGCGTTGAACCCGGTGCGCGACTTGGACACCTTGCGCAACGCCTCGCCAAGCGTGGCCAGCTCACTCAGCGCGGTACGCAGGAGGACGCGCTCGGCCTCGTATTGCGCCGGGAAAACGCCGACGTTGATGCCCCAGTGGCGTCCGCCCGAGGTGGACATGCGGGTCACGAATTCCGGTGTGCGCGGCGCGGTGGTCGCGCTTTCGACGTTGACGAGGATCATGTCCTCCGGGCGCGGCGGTGGGACCGGCGCGATCTCCGGCGCGGCGAGGGAGGCGTTGATGACGGGTGCTGCGGCCTGTGCGGCGCCCACGGGCACCTCCTCGACGGCGGGGGTCACATCGGCACCCGCCACTTCGGCTTCCGCCACGGCCTCGGCCTCGGCGAGCCGCTCCGGCACTTCCTCTTCGGGCGCTGCGAGGATATTCGCGATGACCTCGTTCACGGTCTCGGACGTATCCGGGTCCAGCGCGCTGCCCGGACGGGGCGCGGGCCGGATGGAGCGCACGGGCGCACCGACGACGCGGATCGTCTTGCCTGCTCCGCCCGGCTCGTCGAACTCGTTGTTCGCGACCAGCGGCGCGGTGGCCCCGGTGCCGGTATTGCCCATGTAGGGCGGCTTGGAGGGCGGCCGCACCGCCACGTTATTGCCCACGCGGGAGAAGCCCATGTCCAGAAGCTCCGCCATCTGCGCGTCGCGCGACGGGCCGGACGTACCGCCGAAGATCGTCGCGATGATGTGTTTTGAGCCGCGCCGAGCGCTCGCCGTCAGGTTGGAGCCCGAGGCCCGGGTATAGCCCGTCTTGATCCCGTCCGCGCCCTCGTAGGTGGACAGGAAACGCCGATTGGTGCTCGACACCGTCTTCACCCCCACATCCGCGCTCTGGCGCGAGAAGAGGTTGTAGTACTGCGGATAGTCAAAAAACAGGTGCCGCCCCAGCGTGGTCATGTCACGCGCGCTGGACAGGTGCGTGCTGGCCGTCAGCCCGTGCATGTTCACGAAATTCGTCTCGTTCATGCCCAGCGCCTTGGCCGTCCGGTTCATCCGCGTAGCGAAGGCGCTCTCGGAACCTGAGATCGCCTCGCCCAAGGCCGTTGCGGCATCGTTCGCCGACTTGACGGCGGCGGCCCGGATCAGGTGGCGCAGCCGCACCTTCTGCCCCTGCCGGAACCCGATCTTGGAAGGCACCTCGGAGGCGGCGTTGGCCGAGATCGTGACCATCGAGTCCAGCGAGATTTCCCCGTGTTGAACCGCCTCGAACACGACGTAAAGGGTCATCATCTTGGTGAGTGAAGCGGGGTGTAGCCTGGACTCGGCATTGCGCGAATGGATCACCTCACCCGTGCGGGCGTCGATCACCATTGCGGCGTAGGGCGCGGCCCGGGCTGGCGTCAGCGTCAGCGCAAGCGCCACCACGATGAATACGAGAGAGAACCGGGCCCATTGCCCGAGACGACGATACGCGTCGCTTGCCATCACTGCCTCATTTCCCGAGCTGGTTTTTTTGCGCCCGGTTTTTTTATCTGCCTGTGGATAAAGATAGCACGGCGCCCGAAACGGGAAAACAGTTAAGTCTCAAACGCTTTCACGATTCTTGAAGCGCGGCGATCCAGATGTTGCGTGTACCAGTCGGTGCGGCCCCAGATGCTTGATTGTGGCGTGATTGTGGCGCCAGTGATTGCAAAATTACCGGCGCACTGACCCCCGTCAGTTCGGCTCAGGAAAGCGAGTCCAGCACTCCCGGAAGCTCGCCCAGCCGGGCGATTTCGTGATACCGCGCCTCGCCCGTGGGCGGCTCGGCATGTTCCAGCGCCCAGGTCAGGTCATGGGGAACGTAGGTGCCCCAGGCCCCCGCCTCGATCGCTGGGATCACGTCTGACTTGAGCGAGTTGCCCACCATCATCGCGGCCTCGGGCCGGATGTCATGGCGGGCGAATATCGCGTGATATGTGGCAGGCTTCTTGTCGGACACGATCTCGACCCCGTCGAACAGGTCGCCCAGCCCGGATTGCGCGAGCTTGCGCTCCTGATCGAGCAGATCACCCTTGGTTACGAGGAGGATATGGTGATCGTCCGCCAGAGCCTCCACCGTCTCGCGGGCATCGGGGAGAAGTTCGATCGGGTGCGAGAGCATGTCCTGCCCTGCCGCGATGATTTCGGCAATCACACTGGAGGGCACCCGCGCCTCGGTCACCTCGATGGCGGTTTCAATCATCGACAGCATGAAACCCTTGATGCCGAAACCATAGTGCCCGAGGTTGCGTCGCTCGGCCGCCAGCAGTCTCTCGGCAAGGTGGTCCGGCGCGGCATGGTCGCGCAACAGATCCGCGAATCGTTCCTGTGTCAGGCGGAAGAACTGCTCGTTCTGCCAGAGCGTATCGTCGGCATCGAATGCGATTGTCTTTATTTTTCGTGCCATTGTGATGGCTCCTCTTGCGAGGCCCCCTTTATTTGCCCGCCCCACCCATTATATTGTCCTCTCCAACAAGGCACCGAGCCTAGCAGGAGAGCAGTTTGCGGACCGAGACCATTGTCATGGCTGGACAGGACGACGACCCGCCGGGGGGTGATACGCAACTTGCGGTCAAACCCAAGTCGAAGTCAAAGCGTCCGCCGCTCTACAAGGTGCTCCTGCTGAACGACGATTTCACGCCGATGGAATTCGTAGTCATGGTGCTGGAGCGCTTCTTCGGCATGAACCACGCGCAGGCGTTCGAGATCATGCTGACCGTGCACAAGCGCGGGCTGGCCGTGGTCGGGGTGTTCTCCTACGAGATCGCCGAGACCAAGGTGAACCAGGTCATGGAAATGGCCCGCCAGCACCAGCATCCGTTGCAATGCACGATGGAACGGGAATAACCCGCCCCCCATGTCGCACTCACGTCTGACCCACGCGCTGGACACCGGCGCGCTCGTGCTGCCCGAGGGCCGCATCGCCGTCTTCGCGCCGCCCACCGGATTCGACCTCTCCGCGCTCGAACAGGCGCGGGTCGAGGTGGTGAGCCGGTTCTACCCGGACGTCGCCTATTGGCAGGGACTTGGTTACCGCGTGCTTCAGGAGCCCGAGGGGCATTACGCCGTCGCCCTTGTCGTCCTGCCCCGGGCGAAGGACGCCGCGCGCGCCCTGCTGGCCGAAGCTGCGGGATGTGCCGACCTCCTTGTCGTCGACGGGCAGAAGACCGACGGAGTCGATTCGATCCTGAAGGCGGTCAAGAAGATCGCGACGCCCGACCATGTCCTGTCCAAGGCGCATGGCAAGATCTTCTGGCTGGCCGCCCCGGCGCTGGCCGACTGGGCCGCCGCGCCGAGCGACGTGGATGGGTTCGTCACGCGCCCCGGCGTCTTTTCGGCGGACGGGCCGGACAAGGGGTCGCGCGCTCTGCTCGACGACCTGCCGGCGCTGTCGGGCCATGTCGTCGACCTCGGCGCAGGCTGGGGCTACCTGTCGCGCGCGATTCTGAAGTCCGACGCCGTCACGGCGCTCGACCTCGTGGAGGCCGACCTGACCGCACTCGATTGCGCGCGCGAAAACATCACCGATCCGCGCGCCACTTTCCACTGGGCCGACGCCACCCAGTTCCGCCCGACCGCCCCTGCCAACGTGGTCGTGTGCAACCCGCCCTTCCACACCGGGCGCGCGGGCGATCCGGGCCTGGGCCGCGCCTTTATCCGGTCCGCCGCCGCCATGCTGGCCCCCGCCGGCGTTTTCTGGATGGTCGCCAATCGCCATCTGCCTTATGAAGACACGCTCGCGGAACACTTCCGCGAGGTCGAGACCATCGGCGGCACGCCGGGGTTCAAGGTCATCCGGGCCGCCAAACCCCATCGCGCCCGCCCCTGAATCCCCCTAACCTGACCGGCAAGAATCGGGAGTCCTGAATGTCCTTCTCCATCTCGGGCAAGAGCGTCATCGTCACAGGTGCCGCGAACGGCGTCGGCCTTGCCATCGCCCGGCATTTCGCAGACTCCGGCGCGCGCGTCATGTGCGCCGACATGGATGAGATCAAGCTGGCGGGGGAATTCGGTGCGAATCCCGACCGCGATGTCCTTCCCGACGCGGGCGAGGATGCGGTGGACGAGGACGCCTCGAACGTGCGCATCTTCGCGGGCGATCTGCGCGAAAAGCTGACGATCGCGAACCTGCTGTCGGCGACCATCGACGCGTTCGACCGGGTCGATATCCTCGTGAACGCCTCGCGGCAGGTCATGGCGATGGACCCGCTCGACAGCGACGACAAGACCGTCGAGGCGCTGATCGACCAGAACCTGATGACCGCGCTCAAGCTGAGCCAGGCGGTCGCCAAGCGGATGATCCAGCAGGCAAAGGACGAGGTGGGCGAGGACGAGCCGCAGTCCATCGGCGCCATCGTCAACCTTACCTCCATCGCCGCGATCCGCACCCGGCCCCAGCTCATGGGATTCTCCATCGCATCGGCCGCGCTGGAGCAGATGACGCGCTCGCTCGCCGTCGCCCTCGCCCCGCACCGCATCCGGGTGAACGCGGTCGGCTTCGGGTCGGTCATGTCCGCCAGCCTGCGCGAGGCCTGCTCGGCCGAGCCCACCCTGCGCGAAGAGGTGATCCACGGGACGCCGCTGGGCCGCATCGCGGAAGCAGGCGAAGTGGCGGAAGCGGTCCACTTCCTTGCCGCCGACGCCTCGCGTTTCATGACCGGGCAGGTCGTGATGGTGGACGGCGGGCGCACGGTCATCGACGTGGTGGACACGGACCGGCACTGAACGGTTTGGTTAAAAAGTTTTCCTGAACGGAGTTTTTTGGGTATCCTCGCATTGCGAAGGGGATGTCAGAGCGTATTTTCGAGTGTAATTTCAGCGGGCTTTTCCGGTCCGCATCAGCCCGCAGATGTGCGCGTAGGGTGTCATGCGCTGAGTTGAGCGCGCGGCCTTGGCCTGCACGCACCTCCTGCGGGCATTGACTGCCGACCGTGACGGGCTGGCCGTCGAACATTCCCTCAAGAGGACCTGTGTCGCGGGGGAACGAACGAATGAACGCACCGTCATCCTTCACCATTCCAAATGGCATCGTCCAACGTGACGAAACCAACGGGGCCGTCTGCGTAACTCCTGCGACATCCGGTCGGATGGCTCCACTCGGAAACGGCACGCGGGACTTCAAGAACACCGCCGAAACGGGACCATCCGCGTCGGATGGCGAGGCCTCGCCTACCGCAGACAGACCAAGTGGCGGTCGGGCGCGCAGCCGCTGAATTCGGCATCATCGGGGCAACAAAGACAGGATACCGAACCCAAGAGCAGTCCAAACCAGTAAGGGGAAAGACATGTGGGAACGTAAGATAAAGGCGATTATCTCGATAATTTTTTTTGCTGCGGCAACGCAGGGGTGCACCCAGCTCGCGGTGATTGCCGATGAGGAACTCGATAGGCAAAGGACGGAAAGGACAGTTTTCAGCACATCGCGGTTCGCGTCGCTCGCAGTCGAGGCAAACGAGCAGTACGATACCTTCAAGAACACCGTTCCAACGAATATCCCGACGACAGGGAGCGCAGAGTTCACCGGATTCGGCTTGCTGGACGTCAAACGGCTGAGCACAGACGCGACAGGCGACCAGTTGATCGGCCTTGCCTCTCTCGGCGCGGATTTCGCACCCGGCGGCACGACGATTTCCGGGGCCATCGGTGACATCTACTGGCTCTCAGGTGCCCAGCTCGCAGACCTTCAGGCCGAAATCGCAAGTGGCGACACCGCTGCGATCACGGCACGTTTGGGCAAGGTTTTCGAGAATCTGGACGTCAACACACAACGCAGCTACCAGATCGTCGTCCCCCAGTTCGCCGGGAGCGATTTCACGGCGGAGCTTTCAGGGAGCGTCAATCTTGAAGACCAGAGCAGTGCGGTCACGCTCGCCGGGACGGCGCAAGGCAATCTGCGCGGTCCGAATGCAGAATCGCTCGGCATGTTCGGCGATGTGAACCAGACGCTTTTGATAACGCAGGACGGCGAATCCCGCGAAGGCACGCTAAGCGTGTTTGCGAAACAGCCCTGACCGGCAGACCGGGCGCGCACGCCGCGCGCAGATACATCTCTTCGTCCCCCTGTTCAGGGGGATAACGGAACTCGCGCACTCCTTTATCCATGCCCAGCATGGGCGCGGTATTTTCGCGCTGCGAAGGGGGTATCATGACGAAATTCAAACGCATCACCATGTTGGCGATCGCGCTGACCACCACGAGCATGACCGCAGGTTGCCTGCGAAACGGGGTTGCGAGCGTTGCCGACCCGGCCGCGACAGCCGCGCTCGTCTTCGAGGCCCGGACGAATTCCCGGGACTTGTTCATGGAAACCACGACCATGCCGACCACCGGCGGCGCGACCTACGCGGGTTACGCGACCGGCATGATCAAGGACATGGCGCTGGACAGCACGGGCGGGCCGCAGCAGATCGGCCGGCATTTCGTCGGTGACGCCAGCTTCGACGTCTCGTTTTCGAGCAACGACGCGAGCTTCAGTGGGGACATTACCAACATCCTCGCGAAAGACGACGTGGACCAGCGCGACGTCTACACGACCTATTTCAGCGGCAGCCAGCAGGACATCGAAGACATGATCTCAGGCTTCGACCCCACGACCGGTTCGATCCGGATCGCGAACGGCGCGCTCGCGCCGACGGCGACCTCTCCGAACGCGGTGGCGTCAGACGTGTCGGGCAGCTTCACCCACAACGGCGACACGCTGGAATTCGGCGGACGTGGTCGCGGATTCTTCTTCGGTGCGGACGGCGAAGGGCTCAACGTGAATGCCGAGACCAACGACGGGCTGACGATCACCGAGAACGGGGCAACCCGCGTTGGCGACTTCGGGGCGACCACGGTGGACTCGTCTATGTAGGTTGCGAACCCTTTGGATGCGGCCCGGCCGACGTGCGGGGACCGTATCCCGACCGAACGCCTCTTGGATGTAGACGGAAAGACATATACGCCCTATAGTTGCAGCTTGGGTGCCGCATCGCGGATGCGGGTGAGGACTGAAACCTGCGCTTTCGCAAGGAGGCTCCGATGTCCTGTGCCCGTATGCTCCCGCCACTCGTCCTGCTCACCGCCTGTGCCACCCAATCCGGTGGCGACGCCACGCCCGAGGCCGTGGCCAAAAGCGTGGGGGACGTGATCACCAGCCTGTCCGATGTCGGTGCCGCAAAGGCCACCATGCCGACCTCCGGCACGGCGACTTTCAACGGCTACGCCACCGCCTTCGTCAAAGATGCGATCACGGACCAGACCGGGCGCCAGCTGGTGGGCGACGCCACTCTGAGTGCGCGTTTCTCGGCGGCAGGCGGCAGCGTGGAGGGCACCATCGGCAACCTCCTTGGCCGCGAGAACGTGAACCAGACCGAGCTGTTCTCGGCGATCCAGAACGGCAACGCCGGGGAAATCGAGGCGATCCTCGGCGACTACACTCAAGCGTCGGGCGAAATCGACCTCGCCCCGGCCACGATCACCGGCGCAGGATTCACTACCGCGATCGACGGCACGATCACGCATGAGGGCGACACACTTCGCTTCAATGGGCGCGGCACCGGCAACTTCTCTGGCGACGACGCCAGTGGAGTGCAGGTGACCGGTATCGCAGGCGGGGCCGGCGATATGACCCTGACCGAAAACGGTGCTCTCAAGGCCGGCACCCTCGCTGCCGTCGCGGCGCAGTAGCCAATTCACATTCCGTCGGGCTTCGACTAATCAGGCATCGGACCGAAGGAGACGCCCGATGACTGACATGATGGACGACCAGAAAGCCCGCGCGAGCGCCTGGTTCCGTGAGCTGCGCGACCAGATCGTTGCCGCTTTCGAGGCGCTCGAGGACAGCCAGACCACCGGGCCTTTCGCCGGCGAAGCGCCGGGCCGGTTCGTGGTCACGCCGACCAGCCGCACCTCCGACGATGGCTCCGATGCGGGCGGCGGGCTGATGTCGGTGATGCGCGGCGGGCGGGTGTTCGAAAAGGTCGGCGTCAACATTTCCACCGTTTACGGCACGCTCGGCGACGCCGCGCAGAAAGCGATGGCCGCGCGCGGCGTGCCGGGGATCGAGGCCGACCCGAGCTTCTGGGCATCCGGCATCTCGCTCGTCGCGCACATGCAGAACCCGCATACCCCGGCGGTCCACATGAACACCCGCATGTTCTGGACGCCCGGCGCCTGGTGGTTCGGCGGTGGTGCCGACCTGAACCCCTGCATCGAATACGACGACGACACGGCGCATTTCCACGCCGCCATGAAGGCAGGCTGCGACCCGCACGGACCGGATTACTACGACCGCTACAAGGCCTGGGCGGATGAGTATTTCTACATCCCCCACCGCAAACGCGCCCGCGGCGTGGGCGGCATTTTCTACGACGACCACAACACCGGCGACTGGGAGGCCGACTTCGCTTTCACGCAAGACGTCGGCCGCGCCTTCCTTCCGGCCTTCGTGCCCGTGACGGAAAAGCGCCGGGACACGCGCTGGACCGAGGCCGACAAGGACGCTCAGTTAGTCCACCGGGGCCTCTACGCCGAATACAACCTCGTCTATGATCGCGGCACGAAGTTCGGACTGGCCACCAGCCACGATCCGGACGCCGTGCTCATGAGCCTCCCGCCGCTCGCCAAGTGGACCTGACGGACCTCAGGGGGCTGTCTGCCCCCCAC
>CXWF01010228.1_pt1 | contig 31700 bp, 28 predicted proteins | sample 468421 | NCBI WGS metagenome assembly CXWF01 (sample SAMEA2620812, study PRJEB7988) | marine metagenome | biome: marine biome (ENVO:00000447); feature: surface water layer (ENVO:00002042); material: "saline water (ENVO:00002010), including plankton (ENVO:xxxxxxxx)" | depth 5 m
GCCCGTGTCCGGGCCGATTGCCGAGGCGGTGAAGGATGTGAACCGCTATGACGTGGAGTCGCCCGAAAACCTGACTGCTGAAGAGATCGTGGTGCCGCGCCCGTATTACGGGTTCGATCACGTCGACTTCACGTCCGACCATGGCGACCGCCCGAACGGTCACTATCTGCAATGGCTCAAGACCCGCCGCCCGGACGACTGGCAGGCCCTGCGCGACCGTGAGAACCAGTTGCCGCACAATTATTCCTGCCCGCAGGCCTACCGCACCCCGCTGCCGGAGGAGATTTACCCCTCGAGCTACATCGGGATGCGCGGCTGCGAGTTCCTCGACGCGCAAGATGCCAGCACGCCCTTCTTCGCGCTCGTCAGCTTTCCGGACCCTCACCATCCGTTCAATCCGCCGGGTCGTTATTGGGATATGTATGACCCCGACGATTTCGATATCGACCTGCCGTTCGAGGCGCACGAGACCCCGAACCCAGTTCTAAAGGCTCTGCGCGAAAAATTCCTCGACGGAAGCCAGTTCACCGCCGGGCAGGAAAACTTCATGGCGAGCGAGCGGCACCTGAAGGAAGCGATGGCTCTGACCGCCGGGATGGTCACGCTTATCGACGAACAAATCGGCAACCTGATCGACCGGCTGAAAGCGAATGGCCAGTGGGACAATACGGTCATCGTGTTCAACGCGGATCACGGCGATTTCCTCGGCACGTTCTCGATGCTGCTGAAGGGTCCCTACATCCACAACTCGACCTACCGGGTGCCCTTCATCTGGCGAGACCCGGACCGCGAAGGGGGCGGCACGGACGACCGGCTCACGTCCTCAGTCGACATCGCGCCGACGCTCCTCGAACGTGCTGGCGTTGCGCCTTACCATGGCATTCAGGGACGCAGCATCTGGAGCGGCGAGAGACGCGAAGAGCTGCTCATGGAGTTTGAGGACAACGCCCACCCCAAGCCCTACTTCACCGACCGCCCGGCGAACTCACGCACTCTTTTAACCCGCAGCCACCGGATGACGGTCTACGAGGGCGAGGATTGGGGGGAGCTATACGAACGGACCACAGACCCTGACGAGACCCGGAACCTTTGGGACGACCCCGACCACACGGTCCTGCGCACCACGCTGATCCGCAACCTCGTCGACGAGCTGATCGGGGCAACCGAGACCAGTCCATTCCCACCTTTTCGAGCGTAGCCGCTTCCACAACCTACACATATTTGTGGTTCATTACTGACGCGGGGAAGAAACCACTACAGCCGGTTGCTGCGGAGTCCGATGGATGGGAGGTTCGGTGCCTTGCTAGATGTCGGCACCAGAAACGATCCCCCTCGCGCATATCGAATATTTCTAGGTCTTCGACCTCGCTCAGCCGCGTGCATCATGGACTGGTCCGGTTTTGGTGGAGAGCTATGTCCCACTTCAAGGGCCGTTCACTCGATCTGGGTCGGACCAGCCGGACATGCACTAGCGCTGAATCCAGACCACATAGTTGGGATGGCCGGTTTCACGCATAATTGGTTGAGTGCCGTCAGAGGCGCTGCGCTGCCCGCTGAGTGCATCCAAGCCGTTTCAGGCGCCAAGACTACAGGCGCACGAAGATGCGCCCTGAGCGCGCGCAGAGCGTCTCTGAGGTGGCATCGCGCCGGGGTGCTGGCGCGAAGTCAGTCCGCCCTCGCGACTCTTTGGCCTCTTACATGTCTGCGACGGTGGACCGGATGGCAGGGCGGAATGTGCTTGAGGTGACATTCGAGAAGACCTTCCAGCTCGAGGAGCGCGTTTGCTATGTCGCGCACAAAGCTGACCCTAGCGAACTTTTTCTACACAACAAAAGGGATCCGGCGCGGCATGTCGATCCAGCCATTCCTGGGCCGGGTGCAACAGCGCGGACACGACAGACAAGTTGCCATTCCCCGCCCGAAACCCGACGTCCCACCGATGAGGACAAGCGCGTTGAGGAAGCGCCCTTTCTGTCGGATGTTCTACCTGCCCCGGTCGGCAACTCGCGTCTGATATCCCGCCAATTCATGAATCAGTCCCATGCCGTAAGGGCGTTCGTTGCGCGCGCAGAACTCGGCCCAAACCGCACCGAACGGCAGGTCCTTGAGCTCTTCGGTGAGAACAAACCGCGTGGTGAAGTCGAGCGCCTCCTCGGCGTCTTTCAACCGCGCCTGCGGCATCAGCGATGCCTCGAGGAGTGCCTTTTGCATGTTACGCACGCCGATGACCCAAGCTGCCGTGCGGCTGATCGTTGCGTCGAAGAAATCGAGCCCGATATGCGTGCGACCCAGCAGGTCGGCGAAAACCAGTTCCTGCGCCATCTGGCGCAACGAGTCGTCCAGAAGGATGACGTGGTCGGAATCCCAGCGCATCGGGCGCGAGACGTGGAGGAGGAGCTCATCCACGGAGAGGGCAACCGATGACAGCTTGTCTGCGATGTTCTCCGTCGGGTGGAAATGCCCCATGTCGAGGCAGAGCAGCGTGCCCTTGCGGATCGCGTAGCCCAAGTAGAATTCGTGGCTGCCCACGGTCATGGCTTCGACCCCGATGCCGAACAGCTTGGACTCCACCGCATCGAGCAGATGCGCCTTGTCGTGCTGAGGCGCGAGCATCGTGTCGAGCGAGGCCTCGAGCCTTTTGCGTGCGGCCATCCGGTCGACCGGCGTATCCTTGGACCCGTCCGGCACCCAGATGTTGTTCACCGCAGGCGACCCTAGCGCCGCGCCCATCTGGGCTGCGATGTCGCGGCAGCGCTTGCCGTGTTCGATCCAGAAGTCGCGGATGCCCTGATCGGGGTGGCTGAGGGTCAGGTTGTCGTCGGCCTTGGCATGGGCAAAGAAGGTCGGGTTGAAATCCAGGCCGATACCCTGATCCTTGGCCCAGTCGACCCAGGGCGCGAAATGCTTGAATTCGATTTCGTCGCGGTCCGGCGTCTCGTCGGTGTCGAGATAAAAGGCGTGCAGGTTCAGGCGATGTTTGCCGGGGATCATCGAATAGGCGAATTCGAGGTCGGCGCGCAGTTCGTCCGGCGTGCGGGCGCGGCCCGGATGGTTGCCGGTGGCCTGAATGCCGCCGCCGGAGGACCCAGACTGCCCCTCGAACCCGACCACGTCGTCACCCTGCCAGCAATGGACCGAGATCGGGATATGGGCGAGCGCCTCGATCGCGGTTTCGGTGTCCACGCCCCATTCGGCAAAGGCGTCCTTGGCGGATTGATAGCTCATTGTTCCTCCCTGCCGGTGGCCCGGCGATTATCTTGCGCGCAGCATGTCGCGGGTCAGGTCAGACACCTGCGCCGCGCCCATGAGGCGCATGTCCCGTTCGACTTCGTCGCGCAGCAGCCCGACCATGCGTTCGACCCCGGCCTGTCCGGCGGCGGCCAGCGGAAACAGATAGCCGCGCCCGATGCCGACGGCCTTGGCCCCCATGGCGAGCGCCTTGATGATATGCGTGCCGCGCTGGATGCCGCTGTCCATCATCACGTCGAGTTTGTCGCCGACCTGATCGACGATGCCACCGAGCGCATCGAAGGGGGCGATGGAACCGTCCAATTGCCGCCCTGCATGGTTCGACAGCACGATCGCGTCGCAGCCGATCTCGGCGGCGCGGGCCGCATCGTCGGGGTGTATGACACCCTTGAGGCAGAACTTCTCGTCCCAGAACTCGATCATCTCGGCGAGGTCGTCCCAGTTCATCGTGGGGTCCAGCATCTCGGTAAAGTAGCGTCCGATCGACATGGTGCCGCCGCCCATGTCGACGTGATCGTCAAGCTGGGGCAGCGCGAATTTTTCGTTGGTGACGTAGTTGATGCCCCAGGCCGGTTTCATGGCGAACTGCGCCATGCCGCCCAGCGTCAGCCGAAAGGGGATCGAGAATCCGGTGCGCTTGTCACGTTCGCGGTTGCCGCCGGTCATGCTGTCGACGGTCAGCATCATCACATCGACGCCTGCCTCTTTCGCGCGTTGCATCATCGCGCGGTTCAGGCCCCGGTCCTTGTGGAAATAGAACTGGTAGACCTGCGGGGTGTCATGCGTGCGCCTCAGCTCTTCGAGCGACGTGGTGCCAAGGGACGAGACTCCGAACATGGTTCCGTATTTCGCCGCCGCCGCCGCCACCGCGCGTTCGCCGTCATGGTGGAAAAGCCGCTGAAGCGCGGTGGGCGACAGGTAGAACGGCAGGGCCAGTTTCTGCCCCATGACCTCGACCGACAGGTCCACCGCTTCGGTCCCGCGCAGAACATGCGGCACAAGGTCCACGGCGTCGAATGCGGCCGGGTTGCGCCGCATCGTCACCTCATCGTCGGCGCCGCCGTCGATGTAGTTGAAGATGGGCGAGGGCAGTCGCCGTTTGGCGAGCCGCCGGAAATCATGGAAATTATGGCACTGGGTCAGGCGCATTCGGTTCTCCCTGATGGATGGGGGCGCAGGACGCCCCCACGCCGGGTCAGCGCGTGAAAGCTTCCTTGTTACCCGCATCGACGTTCACGATATTGCCCGTCGACTTAGCCGACGTATCGGCGGCAAAGAAATAGGCCGCTTCCGCGATATCCTCGGGAAGCACCGACCGCTTGAGCATGGAGCGGTTGCGATACATCTCCTCCAGCCCCTCCTTGTCGGTGCCGTAGGTCGAGGCCCGCTGGTCGAGCCATTCGCCCTCCCAGATCTTGGAGCCACGGAGAACGGCGTCCGGGTTCACAACGTTCACACGGATACCGGCCTCGGCCCCTTCTAGCGCGAGACAGCGGGCAAGATGAATCTCACTGGCCTTGGCGGTGCAATAGGCCGACGCGTTCGGGCTGGCCGCAAGACCATTCTTGGAGGCGATAAAGACCACCGAACCCCCGATGCCCTGCCCGCGCATGACCTTGAAGGCCTCACGCGAGACGAGGAAATAACCGGTGGACAGGATGTCCATGTTCTTTTGCCAAAGCTCCAGCGTGGTTTCCTCGACCGGGGCGGACGAGGCGATGCCAGCGTTGGAGACGAGGATATCGATGCCGCCGAACTCCACCGCGATATCGGCGTAGGAGGCCGCGACCTCGGCTTCGTCGGTCACATTCATCTTGACCGTGCGCACCACGTCGCGCCCGAAGCGCTGGACGAGATTTTCCTGCGTCGCGCTCAGGCTGTCCTCGTTTATGTCGGCCAGCATGACGCAGGCCCCCTCGGACAGGTAACGCTCGGCCGTGGCGGACCCGATCCCACCCGCGCCGCCGGTGACGAGCGCCACGCGACCGGCCAGCGACTTGGGCTTGGGCATGCGTTGCAGCTTGGCCTCTTCGAGCAGCCAGTATTCGATGTCGAAGGCTTCCTGCTCGGGCAGGCCGACGTATTCCGAGACCGCCGAGGCACCGCGCATCACGTTGATCGCGTTGGTATAGAACTCGCCGGAAATCCGCGCCGTCGCCTTGTCCTTGGCGAAGGTAATCATGCCCACGCCGGGGATTAGATAGACCACCGCATTCGGGTCGCGGATCGCTGGGCTGTCGTCGCGTTTGCAACGCTCGTAATAGGCCGCGTAATCCTCGCGATAGGCGGCGATCTGGTCGGGCAGTCCGTCCATCACCGCGTCGAGGTTGTTCTTGGCCGGGTCGAACGCCACCACAAGCGGGCGAATCTTCGTGCGCAGGAAGTGGTCGGGGCAGGAGGTGCCAAGCGCGGCGAGCGGCTCCATGTCCCTGGCGTTGACGAATTCCAGAACCGCGTCGCTGTCGTCGAAATGGCCGACCATGTGCTGATTGCCGGACACGAAACCCCGGATCCCGGGCATCAGGCGTGCCGCGACCGCGCGGCGGGCGTCCGGCGACAGGCTGTCGTGAACCGCGCCGCCGAAAGCCTCCTGACCGGCCGTCTTGCCGGCGAACCAATCCATCGCCTTCTGGATGATCTCGATGGTCAGCTCATAGCAGTCCTTGGCATCGTCGGCCCAGGTGAACAGCCCGTGGCTTTCCAGCACGACCCCTTTGGCATCGGGGTTCTTCTTGCAGAAATCCTCAAGCCACAGGCCCAGTTCGTAGCCCGGCTTTTTCCACGGCAACCAGCCGATATCGTCCCCGAAAATCTCCTGCGTCAGCTCCTTGGAGTTCTTCGAGGCCGCGATGGCGATGATCGCGTCGGGGTGCATGTGGTCGACGTGTTTGTGCGGCACATAGGCATGGAGCGGCGTGTCGATCGAGGCTGCGCGCGCGTTCAGGTTGAAGGTGCAATGGGGCAGGTAGCCGACCATCTCATCTTCGAACTCGACACCTCGGTAGAGCCCCTTGAGCGCGTTCAGCTTGTCCATGTAGAGGGTCGCGAAACCGTCCATCTTGGTCGAGCCGACATCGCCGCCTGACCCTTTGACCCAGAGCACCTCGACCTGATCGCCGGTGAGCGGATCGGTCTCGGTCACCTTGGCCGAGGTGTTGCCGCCGCCGTAGTTCGTGATTCGCTTGTCCGAGCCCAGAAGGTTCGAGCGGTAGAGCAGCTTCTCAGGCTCGCTCATCCCTTCGGATTTCGCGTCATTCCAAAGGTTTTCAAGCCGGTTTTCGGCGCGCGTCAACATGGCATTCCTCCCATAGATACCGCGAAATGCGGCCAGAGCCGTTGGCCGGACCCTGCGAGAATCACGGGGGCAAGTCAACCAAAACCGATCACAAACAATCATTCTGCGCCGCAGCATGATCGAAACTGAAAACTTTTGATTGACGCATGACCAGAATCGGGCATGCTGAATGGAACGGGAGGACCTCAATGCACGAAACGGAACGCCATCGGCTTATCCTGTCCGCGGTTCAGGAACGCCCCATCGTCACGGTGGGCGAACTGGTCGCGCTGACAGAGACTTCCGAGGCCACGATCCGGCGCGACATTGCGACCCTCGACAAAGAAAAACGTCTGCGTCGGGTGCGTGGCGGGGCCGAGGCGATCACGCCGCCCCCACTGCCCGGGCTCGCAGGCCGGCCGTTCGCGGTGAACCAGACAATCAACGCTGAGCAAAAGCAGCTCATCGCTCGAGAAGCCGTGGCGCTGTGCGACGACGGCGAACCGATCATCATCAACGGCGGCACTACGACGTTCCAGATGGTCCATCACCTCGCCAACCGGCGGGTTCAGGTGTTGACCAACTCCTTTCCGATCGCCGAGCACCTGCTCAAGCACACCAAGAACACCGTGATGGTGCCGGGCGGTGCGCTTTATCGCGAACAGAACATCATTCTCAGCCCGTTCGAGAACGACATGACACGGCACTACTATGCACGGCGCATGTTCATGGGCGCCTACGGCATCGGCCCGATGGGGCTGATGGAAAACGATCCGCTGCTCATCCAGGCGGAAGAGAAGCTCATTGGTCAGGCCGACGAGCTGGTGGTGCTGGCCGACAGCTCCAAGTTCGAGAACCGCTCGTCGCTGGTGCTGTGCGGGCTCGATCGGATCGGCACCATCATCACGGATGAAGGAATTTCGGACAGGGTCGCCTCGATGCTCGAGGCGGCCGAGGTCCGGGTCATTGTGGCCCTTTCCGGGGGCACAAGAAAGTCGGACGCGGGATAAACCCACGTTCAGCAATACTCAGCCAGGGAGGTTTTACCATGAGTATGACAAGAAGAATGTTCGGTGGTGCGGCGGCGGCGGCACTGATGTTGGCAGGCGGCGCAGCGCAGGCACAGGACGACAACGTGCGCATCGCGCTCGTCGTGAAGGCGCTGGGTATCGGGTTCTTCGAAGCCGCAGCCGAAGGGGCCGAGGAAGCCGCCGAGGAGCTGGGAAATGTCGAGGTGATCTACACCGGCCCGACCGATACCACCGCCGAAGGCCAGATCGAGGTCATCAACTCGTTGATCGCGCAGCAAGTGGACGCCATTGCCGTGTCGGCCAATGACACCGACGCGCTGGTTCCGGCCCTCAAAAAAGCGATGCAGCGCGGGATCAAGGTCATCTCGTGGGACTCCGGCGTCGCGCCCGAAGGTCGCATGCTGCACCTGAATCCGTCTTCCAACTCGCTGATCGGCAACATGATCATCAAACTAGCGGCCGACGAGCTTCCGGACGGTGGTCAGGTCGCGCTTCTCTCGGCCACCACGACGTCGACCAACCAGAACATCTGGATGGAAGAGATGAACAAGGTCATGGGCGACTACCCGGGCATTGAAGTCGTCGGCACCGTGTATGGCGATGACCTCGCCGACAAGTCCTACCGCGAAGCCACCGGCCTGATGCAGACCTTCCCCGACCTCGACGCGATCATCGCGCCGACCTCGGTGGGGATCGTGGCCGCGGCCCGTGCTGTGGAAGACGCCGGCAAGGTCGGTGAAGTCAACGTGACCGGCCTTGGTCTGCCCTCCGAGATGGCCGGCGCCATCGAGAGCGGCGCGTCCAAGTCCTTCGCGATCTGGAACCCGATCGACCTTGGGTATTCGGCGACCTACCTCGCCTACCAGCTTGCCACCGAGCAGGCGGAAGCCGGGCCGGGTGCCGAAATAGACATGGGCCGTATGGGCACGTTGACGCTGGACGAAAACAGCGAAGGCGCGATGGCCGATCCTTTCGTCTACGACGAGAGCAATATCGACGACTTCAAAGACATCTTCTGATTTCCTCCCGCCCCGGCGCGCAGGTCCGCCAGCATGCCGGGGCACCTTCATCCAACAATCGGAGGCCGCGATGCAGTTGAGCATCGAGACCCAGCCACGCGAAGCGACGCCGGTATCGACCGACCCCGTGCTCACCCTCGAGGGGATCACCAAGACCTTTCCAGGAGTCCGCGCGCTCGACCAGGTGTCGCTTGAGCTTTATCCGGGCCAGGTGACCGCGCTGGTGGGTGAGAACGGAGCGGGCAAGTCGACCATCGTCAAAACGCTCACCGGCATATACCAGCCGGACGAAGGCACGATCCGCGTGGCTGGTGAAGATATGCACTTTGCCAGCGCGCAGGACGCATCCGCCGCCGGAATCACAGCCATTCATCAGGAAACGGTGTTGTTCGACGAGCTCTCCGTCGCAGAAAACATCTTTATCGGTCATGCCCCGAAGGTCCGCCTCGGGATGATCGACTGGGCCGAGATGCGCCGCCGGGCGCGCGAGATCCTCGACAGGATCGACGCTGATCTCGACCCCGACATGCAATTGCGCGACCTCGGGATCGCCTCCAAACACCTGGTCGCCATAGCCCGCGCGCTGTCGGTCGACGCGCGCGTTGTCATCATGGACGAACCGACCGCCGCCCTCAGCCACAAGGAAATCGAAGAACTCTACGAGCTGGTCGAGCGCCTAAAGGCCGAGGGGCGCGCGATCCTTTTCATCAGTCACAAGTTCGACGAGATCTTCCGCATTGCCGACCGGTTCACGGTCTTCCGGGACGGACAGCATGTCGGCGCGGGGCTGATTTCCGAGATAACGGAAGCTGATCTCGTGCGCCTCATGGTCGGCCGGGACGTAGACCAGATCTTCCCAAAGCGCGAACACAGGCTCGACGGCGAGGTTCTGAAGGTCGTCGGCTATTCCCACCCGACCGAGTTCGACAGCATCGGCTTCACGCTGCGCAAGGGCGAGATCCTCGGTTTCTACGGTCTGGTCGGTGCCGGGCGGTCGGAAGTAATGCAATCGCTGTTCGGGATCACCAAACCTTCGAAGGGCGTCGTCACGATCGACGGCGATGTAAAAGTCATCCGCTCCCCTGCCGACGCAGTGGAAAACGGGATTGTCTACGTCCCAGAAGATCGCGGCAAACAGGGCGCGGTAATCGGGTTGCCGATTTTCCAGAACATCACGCTACCATCACTCAGCCAGACCTCGCGCGCGGGATTCCTGCGGATGTCCGAGGAATTCGCGCTGGCGCGGAAATACACCGAGCGGCTCGACCTGCGCGCCGCATCGCTCGACCAGGACGTGGGCAATCTGTCGGGCGGCAACCAGCAGAAGGTCGTGATCGCCAAGTGGCTGGCCACCAAGCCCAAAGTCATCATCCTCGACGAGCCCACCAAGGGCATCGACATCGGGTCAAAGGCGGCGGTCCACGCCTTTATGGCTGAACTGGCCGCGCAGGGACTGGCAGTCATCATGGTCAGCTCGGAGATTCCCGAGGTCATGGGCATGTCCGACCGCGTCATCGTGATGCGAGAAGGCCTGATCGCGGCGGAACTGGAAGGCGCCGATCTGACGCCGGAAACGCTTGTGCGCCACGCGGCGGGAATCGGGGAGGAGGACCAATGATGGTATTCCTGAAATCACGCGAGGCAATTCTCGCAGGCGCAATCCTCGTGCTCCTTGCGCTGATCGCCAGCCGCTTTCCCGGCTTCATTGCGCCCGCCAACCTCGCGCGCGTTTTCACCGACACCTCGCCGCTGCTGCTTCTGGCACTGGGCCAGACCGTGGTGATCCTCACGCGCTGCATCGACCTGTCGGTGGCGGCGAACCTTGCGTTGACCGGCATGGTCTGCGCGATGCTGAACGCAGCAATGCCGGGCGTGCCTGTGATCATGATCCTCGCCGTCGCCGTAGGTCTTGGAGCGATCATGGGCGCGTTCAACGGCATTCTGGTGTGGAAGCTCGCCATCCCGCCCATCGTCGTGACACTGGGCACCATGACGATCTACCGCGGCATCATCTTCCTTATCTCCAATGGCGAATGGGTCAACGCCCACGAGATGAGCCCGGCCTTCACCGGCTTTCCGCGCACATCGATCATGGGGCTGCCCGTGCTGGCATGGTTCGCCGTCGTTGTCGCAGGACTGTTCATTCTCATGATCGCACGCACGCCGCTGGGCCGGTCCTTCTACGCCGTGGGCGGCAACCCGCATGCGGCGGTCTATACCGGCATCGACGTGGGCAAGACGCAATTCTGGGCATTCGTTATTTCAGGAGCGCTCGCAGGTCTAACCGGGTATCTCTGGGTCGCGCGCTACGCGGTGGCCTACGTGGACATCGCAGGCGGTTTCGAGCTCGAGGTCGTCGCGGCCTGCGTCATCGGGGGCATCTCGATCGCCGGAGGCGCAGGCACGATCCTGGGGACGATCCTCGGCGCGCTCTTTCTCGGAATCGTGAAGAACGCGCTGCCGGTCGTGGATATTTCGCCATTCTGGCAGATGGCCATTTCCGGCGCTGCGATAATCACTGCGGTGGCGTTCAACGCGAGAAGCGCGAAGGCCAAGGGCCGCATCATCCTGCGTCGGGCGCAAGCACATGGAGCACAGGCATGAGTGACGTAACAACCGCCCGCCAAATTCCCGATCGGCTGCAATCCAGCGCAGCCAGAGCTCTCAGGAGCTGGGAAGTTCTGCTCCTTGGCGTAGCGATCCTGATCTTCATCGCCAACAGCTTCGCCTCGCCCTACTTTCTGAATGCGTGGAACCTGTCAGACGCCACATTCAACTTCACCGAGAAAGCGATGATCGCATTCGCAATGGCGCTGCTGATCATCTCGGGCGAGATTGATCTGTCTGTGGCCGCGATCATAGCGCTCGCCTCCACGGCGATGGGGGCTGCGGCGCAGGTCGGGGCAGGCACTTTCGACCTTGTCCTTGTCGGACTCGCCACCGGCCTGGCTGCCGGGGCGTTCAACGGGGTTCTTGTGACCATTATGGGCCTTCCGTCGATCGTGGTGACCATCGGCACCATGAGCCTATTTCGCGGGATCAGTTACATCATCCTGGGCGATGGCGCCTTCCGGGGGTATCCGGCCGACTTCGCCTTCTTTGGGCAAGGTTATGTTTGGTGGGTATTGTCGTTCGAATTCGTGCTCTTCGCGGTTCTCGCAGTGATTTACTATGTCGTCCTGCACTGCACGAATTTCGGCCGCACGGTCTATACCATAGGCAATAACGCGACCGCCGCGTCGTTTTCGGGCATCCGGGTGGCGCGGGTCAAGTTCATCCTGTTCCTGCTCACCGGACTCATGTCAGGCGTCGCGGCGATTTGCTTGACCTCTCGGCTCGGCTCGACGCGTCCCTCCATCGCTTTCGGCTGGGAGCTCGAAGTGGTGACGATGGTCGTGCTCGGCGGCGTATCGATCCTCGGTGGTTCAGGGTCCATTCCCGGCGTGGTGATCGCAGCCTTCGTCATGGGACTCGTGACGTTCGGACTCGGCCTTCTGAACGTGCCGGGCATTGTCATGTCGATCTTCATCGGCCTCATGCTGATCGGGGTCATCGCGTTGCCCCGCCTCTGGGCGAAGTGGAGGGCGTGATGAACAAGCATGCGTTCAAGATGAAGCTCAATCCCGGCATGGCCGCCGAATACAAGCGACGCCATGACAAGATCTGGCCGGAGCTCGTCGTCCTTTTGCACGAAGCGGGCGTGTCGGATTACTCGATCTTCCTGGACGATGAGACAGATATCCTCTTCGCTGTGCTTTGGCGCACGGACGAGCACGGGATGGATAACCTGCCGCAGACCGAGATCATGCAACGCTGGTGGGCCCACATGGCGGATGTGATGGAAACAAACCCCGACAACGAACCGTTGGCCCATGACCTCGTGCCCATGTTCCATATGCGCTGATGCATGTCGCGGTTCTCGACATAGGCAAGACCAACGCCAAGGTGGCGCTGGTCGACACTGACACCATGAGCGAACTTGCGGTGGTGACGCGGTCCAACACCGTGCGACCCGGGCCGCCCTATCCCCATTTCGATGTGCAGGGGATCTGGACCTTCCTCCTCGACAGTCTGTCGGTCCTGGAGGCCGACCACGGCATCGATCGGATCAGCATCACGACCCACGGCGCGACTTTCGTGTTGCTCGACGCCAACGGCGACCTCGCCACACCAGTGATGGATTACGAGTTCACTGGACCGGAGGAATTGGCCGAAGCCTACGACGCGCTTAGGCCGGATTTCTCCGAGACTGGGTCCCCACGTCTTCCCATGGGCCTGAACGCCGGTGCTCAGCTTCACTGGCTGCTCGAGACGCAAGCGGGGCTGCGCGGCCGTGTCGCCCAGGTGGTGAGCTATCCGCAATACTGGTCGGGCCGGCTGACTGGGCACTTCGCAAACGAACTCACGTCGCTTGGATGTCATACCGACCTATGGAACCCGCATGCGGCGCGGTTTTCTCATTTGGTCGAAGCGCTCGGCATCACTGAAAAGATGGCTCCCATAGCCTTGGCGAGCGATGTCGCCGGCACGATCCTGCCCGGGATCGCCGAAGCAACCGGGGTTGCTGCGACGACACCGGTCATGTCCGGCATCCATGACTCAAACGCGTCGCTGCTTCCGCACCTACGCCAGATGGACGGCCCCTTCTCGGTCGTGTCCACCGGGACGTGGGTGATTTCGATGGCGATCGGAGGCGCGCCAGTCATGCTCGATCCCACCCGAGACACCCTGATAAACGTGAACGGCTTAGGCGATCCGACTCCAAGCGCCCGCTTCATGGGGGGTCGCGAGTTCGAGCATATCAGAATGGAAATCGGCGAACCGAGCTCTGCAGACGTAGTGCGCGTTCTGAAGCAGCGCCTCTTTTTGCTCCCTTCTGTCCAAGCTGGTTCCGGCCCATTCCCCCACCGACCGGGAGGATGGAACAGGTCCGAAATGACCCCCGGCGAAAAGGGCGTCGCCCTTTCGTGGTATCTGGCCCTGATGACGCGCGAATGCCTGTCGATGGTCGGAGCGGCGGGGCCGATCATCGTTGAGGGGCCATTTGCGCGCAACGGAAACTACGTTGCGATGCTCAACGCCGCCACCGGCCGCCCGGTGCGATTATCGCATTCCGCTACCGGCACGAGCATCGGGGCATCCCTCCTCGTCGATCGGCACGCTATGCCTGTTCATTCGATCCGTGCGCCTCAGGTCTCGAAGCTGGATGTTCTCCGAGAATACGCCCGCGATTGGGCTTTGGAAGTGAACGCCACACCTTAACGCTTCAGCTTCGCCACCACACGGACATCAGTCCAGCTTCGGACGACACACCCGCCTGAGCAGTTGCACCCTGCGCAACGTAATCGCGACATCCCGGCCATTCCCAATATCGCGTAGGAACCGCAACCAGTCCCGCTCATTCTGGGTGAGCACCTTTGTCTCGTCATTCCTCATGAGGTCACTTCCCGAAGATGGTGCGGAGCGCCGCCTGCGAGCGCACCGTCAGCCTAGGGTCGGCATGTCCAGAGGCGGACCGAATTTCCCGCAACCAAGCCTGTTCGTTGGCCGTGATTGGCTCTCCGAACACCTCGATGAGCGTCGCCGCTGCAGTGCCCCCTATGGCCTGCTCGAGCGCGAGACGCATGAGGTAGGCCGCGTCGCATTCGAGAGCCCCTGCGAGCGCCGGTATACGATCAAGAGCGACCTTTGAGCGTCCCTGCTTGATCATAGTGATCATGTTCTGGTTCACATAGCCTGCCTGGGAGGCGATGTCGGCCTGGGTCTTTTTCGATTTCAATTCGAGAACCCGGCGCTCGACATATTTCGCCAGTTCGGTGTGCTCGTGCGGTTTCGTGGTCATGTTCTTCCTCGCTGATATCGCGCAGCGCGTGCTGCATGTGTTTGTTATAGCGAGGGGTCATTGGGGATTTGCGGCGGGAGAGATCGTGTTCGTGGCGTCTGTTTCTCGTTTAAGATTTTCACTGGTGGCCGACGCGACGATCATCTGGGAGCGCTTCGAAAATGCGGTAACCGAAGGCAGGGCTCTTCGCCTCGTTGCGAGGCCCTCGCTGCATGCGAACGGATCGAAAAAATGATCTACGATCAGTTCTCGATGTTAAATGTGCGGCGCGGGTTGTCGAGCATCTCACTTGTGCATACGGTTGTTTTTGAAACGTAATTTCTCGGAAGTTGTTATGTGCGCTCTCGATGACCTTCTAACCACATATCGTCAGTCGGCAGCTACGGAGCGAGAAAAAGGAACATACTTCGAACGCTTGATTGCGTCATACCTCGCCGTTGACCCAGTGCAGGCGGAAGAATACTCGCGGATTTGGAGCTGGACTGAGTGGGCCGCCGAGAACGGATGGTCGGGGACCGATGTGGGCATCGACCTTGTTGCAGAGCTTCGCAATGAAGACGGCTTCGCTGCCATTCAGTGCAAGTTCTACTCTGCAGATCACCGCATACAAAAGCGCGACATCGACAGCTTCATCTCCGCGTCTGGAAAAGATCCATTCAAGCGCCGTGTGGTTGTAGACACCACGGAAGGCGAATGGGGTAAAAACGCTGAGGAGATGATCTCTGGTCAATCCATCCCGGTTGTCAGGATCTCACTTTCTCATTTGCGAGAGAGCCGGATCGACTGGTCGCTTTTTGGCGTCAAAGGCGAGGCCGTTCTCGCAGAGAAGAAAGTGCTGCGTCCTCACCAAGTCGAGGCGGTTGAAGCGGTCCGCGCTAGTCTCGCAGACGCCGACCGCGGCAAGCTCATCATGGCCTGCGGCACGGGCAAGACCTTCACCTCTTTGAAGATAGCTGAAGACCTCGTCGGAAGAGGAGGTCGGGTGCTTTTCATGGTGCCGTCGCTGGCGTTGATGTCCCAGACGGTCCGTGAGTGGACCAACGACACCGATACACCCCTGCGGTCATATGCAGTTTGCTCGGACTCTCAGGTCGGCAAGCGCCGCGTGAGCCAGGACGACACTGCGGAAATCGACGCGCACGACCTGGCCTTCCCTGCGACGACGAAACCAGAAAAGCTGATCCAAGAAGCTGCGCCTGGCGATGCAGAGCGCATGACCGTGGTCTTCTCCACCTACCAGTCGATTGGCGTCCTTGATGACGCCCAGAAGGCTGGGCTACCCGATTTCGACCTGATCATCTGCGACGAGGCGCACCGCACCACCGGTGCGACGCTCGCCGGCGAGCAGGACTCGAACTTCGTTCGGATTCACGACGACAACTACGTCAAAGGGCGCAAGCGCCTTTACATGACCGCTACACCGCGGATCTTCGGCGACGCAGTCAAGACCAAGGCCGACGAGGAGGCAGCCGTGCTCGCCTCGATGGATGACGAGACGCTGTATGGCAAAACGCTGCTCCACAAGGGTTTCGGCTGGGCCGTCCAGCAAGGCCTGCTGACCGACTACAAGGTGATCGTCCTCGCCATGGACGAGGGTCTCGTCAGCGCGAATGTCCAGAAACGCCTGGCGGACGCGAACTCCGAGCTCGACCTGGACGACGCGACCAAGATCATCGGGTGCTACAAGGCGCTCACGAAGCAGGATCTCAAGGAGGACATCTCATTCGATCCGAACCCGATGAAACGTGGCCTCGCCTTCTGCAAGAGCATCGCCGCGTCTAAGCTGGTCCGCGACGAGTTCTCGGCGGTCGTGTCGGAATACCTTGGCGAAGACCTGCTGTTCGAAGACGAGGAAGCTGCCGTTCCCGGTCGGTTGGGGATCGAGATCGAGCATGTCGACGGCACCTTCAACGCCAAATCGCGCAACCAGCTCCTCGACTGGCTCAAAGACGATGCGGGACGTGATACCGCACGCATCCTGACGAACGCGCGCTGCCTGTCTGAAGGCGTCGATGTGCCTTCGCTCGACGCGATCATGTTCTTGCACCCCCGGAAGTCACTCATCGACGTGGTGCAGTCCGTTGGACGCGTCATGCGGCGTGCCGAAGGCAAGAAAATGGGCTACGTCATCCTCCCGGTCGGCGTGCCCGCCGGGGTGGAGCCCGAGGTGGCCCTCAAGGACAACGAGCGCTACCGCGTCGTCTGGCAGATCCTCAACGCCCTGCGCGCCCACGACGAGCGCTTCGACGGCACGATCAACCAGGCGTCCCTAGGCCAGGACGTCTCTGACCGGATCGAGATCGTCGGCATCACCCCCGAGTCCGAGGAGCTGAAGTCGATCACCCATGAGGTGACCGAGCTTCCCACGCGCAAGGCGCAGCCGACGAGCAACCTAGGTCAAGGTGGCGTGGAACAGGACCCGACCACCTCCGGTCCGATCGCGACGCAGGGCGAGTTGTTCATCGACGAGTTCTCCCGGGCCATCATGGCCAAGATCGTCAAGAAGTGCGGCACCCGCGACTACTGGGAAGACTGGGCTACCAACATCGCCGAGATCGCGCAGCGCCACATCTCGCGCATCACCGGCATCCTGGCGGAACCCGACACCAACGCCCGCAAGGCCTTCGACGGCTTCCTTGCCGAACTGCGGGACGACCTGAACGACTCCATCACCGAACAGGACGCGGTCGAGATGCTGGCCCAGCACCTCATCACACGTCCCGTCTTCAAGGCGCTCTTTGCCGGGCACCAGTTCACCGACCAGAACCCGGTCTCCCGCGCCATGCAGCAGGTGCTGGACGTGCTGGACGAGAACCGCATCGACAAGGAAACCCGCGACCTCGAGAAGTTCTACGACAGCGTCCGCAACCGCGCCCACGGGATCAGCGATCCCCAGGCCAAGCAGCGCCTGATCGTCGAGCTCTACGACAAGTTCTTCCGCAACGCCTTCCCCCGCACGACCGAGAAGCTGGGCATCGTCTACACGCCGGTCGAGATCGTCGATTTCATCCTGCACTCGGTCAACGAGATGTTGCAGGAGCATTTCGGCCAAACCCTCGGATCGCGTGGCGTCCACATCATGGACCCCTTCACCGGCACGGGCACCTTCATCACGCGGCTGCTGCAATCGGGCCTGATCGCGCCGGAGGAGCTGGAGCACAAGTATCGCCACGAGATCCACGCCAACGAGATCGTCCTGCTGGCCTACTACATCGCTGCGATCAACATCGAGGCGGTCTACCAGGGCGAGGCCAAGAAGAACGACTACGTGCCCTTCGAGGGGATTTGCCTGACCGACACCTTCCAGATGTATGAGGGCGACGACGAGCTGGCGCTCTACATGCCCGACAACTCCGAACGCCGGACCCGGCAGAAGGAGCTGGATATCCGGGTGATCGTGGGCAACCCGCCGTATTCCTCGGGGCAGAACAGCGCCAACGATAACAACGCCAATGTGGGTTATCCGGGCTTGGATGCGCGCTTGCGCGATACCTATGCGGCGCGCTCCACAGCCACCAACAAAAACGCGCTCTACGACAGCTACATCAGGGCGATCCGCTGGGCCTCCGATCGGATCGGCGATGCTGGGATTGTGGCCTTCGTCACCAACGCCGGCTGGGTCAATGGCAATGCGGCGGACGGGATGAGGGCCTGTCTGGCTGAGGAGTTCACGGACCTCTACATCTTCCACCTTCGCGGTAATCAGCGCACCAGCGGGGAGCGGTCACGCAAAGAGGGCGGCAAGATCTTTGGCTCTGGCAGTCGTGCGCCGATCGCCATCAGCGTCTTCGTCAAGAACCCGGCGGCGGCAGAGCATGGCCAAATCTTCTTCCACGAAATCGGCGACTACCTCGACCAGAAACAGAAGCTGGCCATCATCCGTGACTTCGGCGCGGTGAAGGGGATCAGCAACGCGGAAGGATGGGAACGGATCACGCCGGACGACCAGAACGACTGGCTGAACCAACGCGATGCCAGCTTTGAAGCTTTCCTGAAAATCGGGGACAAAAAGGACAGGTCCGAACCAATCCTGTTTGCCAGCTATTCACGCGGATTGGAAACAGGACGTGATGCATGGTGCTTCAACCTCTCGAAATCCAAGCTGGCGAACAACATTCAAGACACCATTGCGTTCTATGAAAACGAACGGAAACGCCTTGCCGGCCACGACATCGATGCCGAAGATCTCATTGACTACGACGCCGGAAATATCAGCTGGACTCGCGCACTTCGAAACGACCTATTGCGGAATAAGCCACTCGTTTTCTCCAAAGACGCGATTGTGGCTGGGCTATATCGCCCCTTCTCGAAAACATGGGCATATTTTGATAGAGGCCTCAACAACGTTACCGGCGAACTGCCCCGCATGTTTCCGGCCCAAGCTGACGACAATCGCGTCATCATGTTGAAACAAAGGTGGTCGGGCGACGGCAATCTCGCGCTGATGATGAATGTGCTGCCGGAACTTCAAACCGACGGCGGCACACAATGCTTCCCCCTCTACCTATACGACCAGCAGGACGAGGAACCCGGCGGCCTCTTCGAAGGCCAGTCCTCCGGCCTCCAGCGCCGGGACGCTGTCACCGATGCCGGGCTGGCGCATTTCCAGGCGGCCTATCCGGGTGAGGAGATTACCAAGGAGGACATCTTCTACTACGTCTACGGCCTGCTGCATTCGAACGACTACCGCGACCGCTATGCCGACAACCTGACCAAGGAGCTGCCCCGCATCCCCTGCATGAAGACCTACGCCGCCTTCCGGGCCTTCTCCGACGCCGGGCGACGCCTTGGCGACCTGCACGTGAACTACGAGACGGTGGAGCCATACCCCGTCACCTACAAGCAGGGCACCCCCGCGCTGTGGAACGTGGGCGACGCAGCGGCCTTCTACCGCGTCACCAAGATGAAGTTCGGCGGCAAGGCTCGCGACAAGGACAAGACCACAGTGATCTACAACGCCAACATCACCATGACCGACATTCCGCTGGAGGCCTACGACTACGTCGTCAACGGCAAGCCCGCGCTGGAATGGGTGATGGAGCGCCAGGTGGTCAAGACCGACAAGGCCAGCGGCATCGTCAACGACGCCAACGATTATGCGAACGAGACCATGAACAATCCCGCCTACCCGCTGGAGCTGTTCCAGCGCGTCATCACTGTGAGCCTGGAGACGATGAAGATCGTGAACGCGCTGCCGAAGCTGGACCTGCCCACATGAAGCTCATTCTTATCGCACTCGCCCTCTTCGCTGTTCCCGATCTCGCCCACGCGCAGCAGGCCTTTTCCTGCTCATATGGTGATCGGGGCGCGTGCCTGGGATACGGCGACACCGTGTGTTCGAGCCAGGGCAAATGCGTGAGCCAGGATGCCGCCTGCTTCAGCAGCTACCAATGCAACTACGAAGGGTTCACCTGCAAGTCGAACCTGACCGAGTGCGCGGACGAATACGACGGGCTTCAATCGCGCTTCAACGCGCTGGTGGACGACTACAATGATCTGCTCGAGGACAGCCAGGAGATGCGGGATGCCTTTCGCTCGACGCTGGACGACCTTGATGATGCGCGAGACGCCCTCTCGAATGCGCGGTCGGATCTTCTTTTCGTAACGCAGCAGCGCGACGATGCACTATCTGCCGTAGAGGACATGCGGGATTGCATCGAAGATCTCCGACCGACCGACGACGCCGTAGATTGCTTGTGATAAATTTCGACCGCTACTGACGAAATTAGCTTCCCGATTCAGCGAGGCGGATGACGCGGCGGCGTTGCGGAATAGCAACACTTGAAATTACTTGACCGCTTCAAGCGAACGCGTCATCGCGATTGCTATAGCCATAGTATGAACACCGATCTCGACAGGCTCAAGACTGCCTATGCCAAGGTAGCTGTATTGGTCACACACGACCGCGCCTACGTGCCGATCTTTCAAAGGATCGAGCGCGAGATCGTTGCGTTGAAAGACCAGGAAGAAGTCTTTCGTCGCGCTCAGATCGCAGCCCGAGACTACAAGGCCGTCGGCTGAATGATCGATTGCAAGTGCCTCAAGCTCGCGCCTTTGCCGTAGCGCTCACGATCGAGCGCATGGCCCATCAGGTCGCGCCGAATCCGCTCATCGACGCCGGCGGCGAGCAATCGATCTTCGAAGCTGTGCCGCAGGCCATAAAGGGAGTGCTTAGGCGTCTCCATGAGACCGTTCGCGCGAAGGTATTTGTTTACGGTCGCCGAAAGGCTGGCAGAGCTGTCGCTATAGCGCGGAAAGCCATCCGGTCGAACGCGCATGGCCTCCAGGCTGATGCCGCAGAGCGGGATGACGCGGCGTGCATTGGCGCTCTTGAGCTGGCGCACCACCGGCTCGATGGAAATGTGCGGCACGTTGCTGTCGAGGCGTATCTGAGAGGCTGATAGAGCTGCCAGCTCGCTCGGCCGAGCGCCTGTGTTGATCATGGCCAGCAAAATGTAACGTGCGTCCTCGTTCAACCCGTCTAGGGCACCGGGCTCCAGGATTTTGTCTCTGATCCATGCGTCCGAGAATGGCGGTCGCGGCGCGGCTTCGCCCTCTTTGAAGCTGAGATCAGACAGGGGGAGAACCAGGTTCAACCGCTTCATCTTGTTCACGGTCTTCAGAACATCGCCGAGATGAATGAGGTCCTTGTTCGCACTGCCGGGGGACAGACCCTCGCTCTCGATCCTGTCCAGCCACCAGGAGCGGAAATCGAGCATGTCATCGCCTGTGATCTCGGATATGGGCTTGTCGCCCACGACAGTGACAAAGGTCTTGATGGCCTTCTTCCGAGGGTTCTCCCACTTACGGACCTGGTCAGCGCTCTTACCGAGGGTCTTCTCCCGCGCGAGGTTCCAGTAGAGCTCCAGCGCACGTGTGATAGTGATCTCGGATTCCTTCGCGCCACCGAGAAGCGCCGCCGCCTCTCTGAGGTCTGGCTCGCCTTTGCGCACCGGGACCGCGTCGATCCGATCGAGTAGCTCGTCCGTGGGCAGCTGGGCGACCTTTTCCACGCGCATATAGCGGAAGCCGCGCGCCTCCGCGAGCTCACGAGCCGCCTCAAAACGCTGTTCTGCATCCGACGTGTCACCGGCCAGCTTTGCTTCCCACCCGGCCACCAACTGCTCCCACGCCGGACCTGCTTTCGCCTCGGCCTCTGACCTGCTGTCTGTGTGCAAGGACAGCCAGATGAACTTGCGCGGCTCGACCGATTCATACCTCTTGGGAACCCTCTTGTAGAGGGAGAGCTTCTTACCACGGGGCTTGATCGCCATTGTCACCTCAATACCGCGCAGGGGATGTAAAGCAGAATGTATAGCGAATTGTATAGCAAAATCGACCCGAACGAGTGGGTCTGGACAGGGAAATTTCCTTGTTTTCACTGAAAAAACAGTAGTATGTAGCTTAGAATTGGCGCTGAATTATGGCGGAGACGAAGGGATTCGAACCCTCGAGACCCTTCCGGGCCTACTCCCTTAGCAGGGGAGCGCCTTCGACCACTCGGCCACGTCTCCGCTGGTGTGTCTATGCAGATGACGCGCGCATGACAAGCAGAAATGCCCGGTGTGCGAGCAGCGGCCCACGCGGCGGTCTCCGGGTTTCGCGCCGCGCCCTGGGGTGTTAGATCAGCCGCAGGTCGCCGATGAAGGGGCTCCCGTTCATCGCAGGGCAGAAGGCGGATCGCGTGGGTCTATTCGGCAAACTTTTCGGACGGCAGGACAGGGACCCGCAGCAGACATCGTTCGACCATCCGCTCGCGCCGGCGGAACCAGTCTGCGTCATCGGCGACATTCACGGCTGCCTCGGCCTCTTCACCGATCTGCTCGACCGCGCCGAAGCCCACGCCGACAGGCCGCGTATCATCTGTGTCGGCGATTATGTCGACCGCGGCGAGCGGAGCTGCGAGGTGCTCGACCTCCTGCACGAGCGCGACGGGAAAGACGGCTTCACCTGCCTTCAGGGCAATCATGAGGAAATCATGCTGGATTTCCTGACGGACGCCTCGGGCCATGGCCGCCGCTGGCTGCGCTTCGGCGGTCTCCAGACCCTCGCGAGTTACGGCATCGGCGGCGTGACCGAGCAATCGGGCGGCGACGCGGCCGAGACTGCGGCGGCCGCCCTGGCCGAGGCACTTGGCCCCGAAAAGATCGCCTGGTTGCGCGACATGCCGCTTCTCTTTCAGACAGGGACGCTCGCCGTCGTCCATGCGGGCGCCGACCCGGCGCTGCCGATGGAAGAACAATCCGGCAGCACTTTCAAATGGGGGCACAGCGCCTTCGGGAACACGCCGCGCGAAGACGGTCTCTGGATCGCGCACGGGCATACCATCGTGGACGAGGTGGTGCAGGCAGATGGCGTCATTTCGCTCGACACCGGGGCGTATGCGACCGGCTGCCTGAGCGGTATGGTGATCCGGCCCGACGGCACGACGGAGCTGATCCAGACCGGCAAATAGAGTTTCCTGTGGATATCCCTAGTATGCCGCTTCTATCCGGACGCTATGGCTGGTATCCACGAAGGATAAAGAATCCTGTCTTGGGGGGCAGTCGTGCGGTCAATCATCATGACGGGTCTGTTCCTGACCCTCGCGGCCTGTGGTGCGATCGGTACGCCTGTCGTCGTCGCGGAAAGGACCGCTGTCGGCGAGGTCGAGATTGTCGCGATGTCGGCGAACAACGTCCGGGCCGCGAATGCCAGCACATACCAACCCCGCACGCTGCCTGCCATTTTCTCGCGCACGGCCGGAACGGCGGGTTCGGTCCGCGGGCTGGGTGCGATCCCCGAAGCGCCCTATGAACCCGAGAACAGGCCGGGGTCGATGCCGACCCGCCTACCGCCCGACATCGCGCCGCAGCCCTATCGCATCGGGGTCGGAGACGTCGTTGTCCTGGCCACAGCCGAATCGGCCTCGACGGTCGAGGCGCTTTCGGGCCTTCTCGCGGCGCAGAACCGGCGGCAAGGGTACACCGTTCAGGACGACGGCTCGATTTCGATTCCCGACGTGGGCCGGGTCGATATCGGCGGGCTAACGCTCCAGGAGGCCGAGCAGGAGGTGTTCCGGGCGCTCGTGGACCAGGACATGGTCCCGAATTTCTCGATCGAGATCAGCGACTTCAACTCCAAGCGCGTCTCGCTGGGCGGCGCCGTGCGCAATCCGCGCAACATTCCGATCACCCTCGCGCCGCTCAACTTGTCCGAAGCCCTGACGGCCGCTGGCGGCCTGACGGCGTCCAACGTGGAATACGCCTCGATCCGGCTCTATCGCGACGGATCAATGTACCAGATTCCGCTGGCCACCTATCTTGAGACGCCGAGCGTGCAGAAGATCCGGCTCAAGGACGGGGATGCGCTCTATGTCGACACGAACTTCGATCTCGATCAGGCTCAGGCCTATTTCCAGCAGCAGATCACGCTGCGGGGCCTGCAACAATCCGCCCGCGCCGATGCGCTCTCGCAGCTCAACTCCGAGATCGGTATTCGCCGGAACGAATTGTCCGAGGCGCGGTCGAATTTTTCGGCCCGCGTGCAGTTCGACGCGGTCGAGCGTGATTACGTCTACATCGCCGGCGAAGTGGGACAGCAAAGCCGCTTCACCCTGCCCTTCGAACGCAAGGCGAGCCTTGCCGACGCGCTCTTCAGCGAGGGGGGCGGCGTGCCCAATGCGTCGGGCAATATCGGCGAGGACTACGTCCTGCGCGGCTCCGGCGACGGGCGCGGCATCCGGGCCTGGCACCTCGACGCCTACAATGCGGCCAACCTCGTGCTCGCCACGCGGTTCGAACTGCGTCCCAATGACGTGATCTTCGTGTCGGAGAAACCGCTCACCGCGCTCAGCCGGGTGATCGGCGAAGTCGCGGCAAGCGTCAGTATCCTCGGGATATGATCAGGCGTTGAACAGGAAGTGGAGGACGTCGCCGTCCTTCACCTCGTAACTCTTGCCTTCCGCCCGCATCTTGCCGGCGTCCTTTGCCCCGGTCTCACCGCCCAAAGCGACATAGTCGTCATAAGCGATGGTTTCGGCCCGGATGAAGCCGCGCTCGAAATCGCCGTGGATGACCCCGGCGGCCTGCGGCGCGAGGGTTCCGTGCTTGATCGTCCAGGCGCGCGCCTCTTTCGGACCGACGGTGAAGTAGGTTTGCAGGTGCAGAAGGTCGTAGCCCGCCTTGATCAACCGGTCGAGGCCGGCCTCTTCCAGCCCGAGCTCGTCCAAGAACATCTCCTGCTCCTCGGCATCAAGCTGGCTGATCTCTTCCTCGATCCGGGCCGAGATGACGACGCTGGCCGCGCCCTGGTCCTCGGCCATTTTCGCGACCGCCGCGGAATGGGCGTTGCCCTCGGCAGCCTCGTCCTCGCCCACGTTGCAGACGTAAAGGATCGGCTTGGTGGTCAGGAGTTGCAGGAGCTTCCACGTACGCGCGTCCTCGGCGTCCACATCGACGGTGCGTGCCGGTTTGCCGGCCTCCAGCGCCTCCATCGCGGCCTTGAGCAGGCGCTCCTGTTGCAGGGCTTCCTTGTCGCCGCCCTTCACCTTGCGCTGGATCGTCTGAAGCCGCTTCTCGATGGATTCCATGTCGGCGAGCATGAGCTCGGTCTCGATGGTCTCGGCATCCTCGACCGGGTCTACCCGACCCTCGACATGGGTGACGTCGCCGTCCTCGAAGCACCGCAACACATGGGCGATGGCGTCCACCTCGCGGATGTTGGCGAGAAACTGGTTGCCCAGCCCCTCCCCTTTCGAGGCGCCCTTCACGAGGCCTGCGATATCCACGAAGGTCATGCGCGTCGGGATGATCTCCTTGGACTGCGCGATGGCCGCCAGCTTTTCGAGCCGGGGGTCGGGCACCGCCACCTCGCCCACGTTGGGCTCGATCGTGCAGAACGGGAAGTTCGCCGCCTGCGCTGCCGCCGTGCGTGTCAGCGCGTTGAACAGCGTGGACTTGCCGACGTTCGGCAGCCCGACGATCCCCATGCGAAAGCCCATGCTCATCTCCTTTGAAAGTTCCCGCGCCTTCTAGGGTCAAAACCGTCCGCCCGCAACGGGGCGCGTGCTAAGCTGGGGGCGGACCTGACGAGGAGGCTTCGATGCAACCGATTCCCTATATCTTCTTCCGCAACGATGCCCGCGCGGCATTCACCTTGTATGGCGAGGTCTTCGGCGCCGAACCCGAGATCATGGAGATGGGCGACGCCATGCCTGGTGTAGACCCGAAGACGGTCATGCACGCGGCGGTGAAGGTTGGCGACGGCTGGATCTACGGCTCCGACGACCCGTCCGGGTCGGACGTCGCGGCCATGGCCGGCTGCAATGTCCATGTGAGCTTTCCGACCGTCGACGAAGCCCGGCGCGTGTTCGATGCGCTGTCGGAGGGCGGCGACGTCCGGATGCCGCTGGAAAAGACGTTCTGGTCGCCCGCGTTCGGTGCCTTCTCGGACAAGTTCGGCACGCGCTGGATGATCTCGGCGGATGCGCCCGAGAGCTGAACGTCAGCCCCGCGAGAACAGTCGGAACGCGGTGGAGGCGAGGTAGCCCGCCGCAATCGCGATGGCCAGCGACAGAAGCCCGTAGACCAGCGGCAGGTCGTGGGCGAGGTTGTAGATCCACCGCTCCAGCCCGACCTTGTGAACGCTGACGTATGAGATGTGATCGGACACCACGTTGCCCTCGCGCGTAAGATAGATGCGCGCGGAATAGAGCCCCTCGACAAGGTTCGAAGGCAACGTCACGGCAGTCGAAAACAGCGTCTCTTCCGCCAGGAGGACAGTCTCCTCGGCCAACGAATAGAGCCCCTCCTCCTCCCGGATGCGGATGACCGCATCGGCGAAGGCCTTTTCGTCGTCCCGGTCCGCGCGATCCATGATCCAGACGCTCTCGTCGATGGAGACCAACCGCGCCTTGTTCGCCTCCTCATTGAGCACGTCGTCGAAGGGGCCGGAGGTTGCGATGGCATAGAACGCGGGCGCATCGTTCACGACAACGGAGTCGGAGTTGACCCAGATGCCCGCGATCCGCTCCTTGCGGCGCACGGTGACAGGTCCGCTCGGCCCCTCGATCACGACGATCACGCCCAGTTCACCCTCCGGTATCGGCGTTTCGCGTTTGACCGCACCGAAGACGAGGATTTCCGACCCCACGAAGGTCGCGTCGATGGCCACCCGGTTCTGACTGAGACCGGCGACGATCCCCTCATCCTGCGCAGCCACGGGCACGGCAAGAAGCAGAAACAGACAGGACAGGAGACGCCGCATCACTCAGCCCTCCCGCCCGATGGAATAAAGCTCGTCCGGCTCGAGCAGCAGGTCCATCGCGAGGTTCAGACAGACCCCGACGACCAGCAGCGCCAGCAGGATGCGCGTCTGCTCCGCCTTGATCCGCAGCCCGATCCGTGCGCCGACCTGCGCCCCGATCACGCCCCCGACGATAAGCAGCACGGCAAGGCCAAGATCGACCGTGTGGTTCTCCCAGGCATGCATGAGCGTCGTGAAGGCGGCGACGAAGATGATCTGGAAAAGCGACGTGCCCACAACCACCTTCGTCGGCATCCCGAGGATATAGATCATCGCGGGCACCATGATGAAGCCGCCCCCGACGCCCATGATCGCGGCCAGAACACCCACGGAAAAGCCCACGAGGATCGGCGGGATCGCCGAGATATAAAGGCCCGAGGTGCGGAACTTCGTCTTGAACGGCAGCGCGTGGACCCAGTTATGCTTGCGCCGCTTCGGTGCCGCCATCCGCCGCGACCTGAGCAGCGCGCGCACGCTTTCCACGAGCATCAGGAACCCGATAATCCCGAGGAACACGACGTAAGACAGCGTGACCAGCAAATCGACCTGCCCGATGGAGCGGAGATAGGCAAAAAGCTGAACGCCCAGACCGGCGCCGACCAGACCGCCACTAAGCAGCACCAGACCCATCTTGAGGTCCACGGTCTTTCGCTTCAGATGCGCGAGAACGCCGGAGATCGAGGATGCGACGATCTGGTTCGTGCCCGTCGCCACTGCGACCGCCGGGGGGATGCCGATCATGAACAAAAGCGGGGTCATCAGGAACCCGCCACCGACCCCGAACATGCCCGACAGGATCCCGACAATGCCACCCAGCCCGAAAAGCAGGAAAGCGTTGACCGAAACCTCGGCGATCGGAAGGTAGATCTGCATGGATCACTCCTGCGACACGGGCGCAGTTTTGTCCAGTCAGTGGCATCCAGCCTGCGGTAAACTTTCAGCCGTTGTCGCTCAGATAACGACGGATCAGCCGCTCCAGCTTCTCGGCACCGGCCACGGCCATTTTCTTGGTATGGGCGTGAGAGAGCTTTTCGTCCGACATCCCCTCGGCCATGTTGGTGATCGCCGAAATGGCCGCGACCTCCAGACCGAAGAACCGGGCGAGGATCACTTCCGGCACCGTGGACATCCCCACCGCATCGCCGCCCAGTGTGCGGATGGCCCGGATCTCGGCGGGCGTCTCGAAGGACGGGCCGGAGAACCAGGCATAGGTGCCCTCGTTCAGGCGAATGTTCTCGGCAACGGCTGCATCGTGGAGGGCTGCGCGCATCTCGGCATTGTAGGCATCGCCCAGCGGCACGAACCGCGCATCCGTCGCCTCGCCGACAAGCGGGTTCGCCCCGGCAAAGTTGATGTGGTCCGACAGGATCATCAACTCGCCCGGCGGCGTATCCGCCCGCACCGATCCGGCGGCATTGGTCAAGAGCAGCCGGTTCGCGCCCAGCGCCTTCAGCACCTCGAGCGGCAGGCGCATCGCGCCCGCGTCGCCATGTTCATAGTAATGCGCCCGCGCCCCGAAAATCGCGACCCGCGTGCCAAGCAGGTCACCGACGACGAGCTTGGGGTTGTGACCGGACACCCCCGGCGTCGGGAACCCGTCAAGATCGGCATAGGGAATCGCGGTGCCCTCGACAGCGTCGGCAAGGTGACCGAGGCCGGAACCAAGGATCAGCCCCATTTCCACGGGCGCCTCCCCGGCCTGGTCGCGGATGAACTGGGCAAGCGTGGCAGCGTCGGACATGGGAAACCTCGTCGTTTTCGCCACCCTAGGCCCCGGAGCGCGGGAGCGTCCAGAGCCACGGCCCCGCGAAATCGCTGCCTGCCGTTCGGGAAACGCTCACCCCAGCGGCTTGGTCATCAAGATCGCATCTACGGGATCAGCCCCCGTGCGCGGATAGTAGCCCCGGCGGCACCCACTCTCCTGCCAGCCCGCGGACCGGTAAAGCGCGAGGCCCGCGGCATTGTCTGCGGCAACTTCGAGAAATGCGGAGACCGCCCCGCGCCTGCGCGCCGTGTCCTCGAACGCGGCGAGCAGCACACGCCCGGCACCGCGCCCCTGCCGGGCCGGGTCGACAGCGATGGTGATGAGCTCCGCCTCACCGGCAATCGCGCGCCCGATGGCGAAGCCCGCATCGACGCTGACCTCGAAGCCTCCCGGCCCGCCAATCAGCTCGGCGAGTTCCAGCGGCGACCAGGCGCGGCCCTTGGGGAACGCGGCCGCATAAACCTCGCCCATGCGCTCAGGTGTCACGGCAGGATGACCGGCGGCTGATCGCTTGCGGGTGCTGCATCCGCGCTGCGTATGTAAAGCGGGGCGGGTCGGTTGATCGTCCCGCCCTGCGCCAGTCGGCCCTGTGCGATACGCCCAATGGTCTGCACAAGCTCGGCAGGCGGCAACGCGCCGGCGACCGGAAGATCGGTCCCGACCTCGCCCGCGTCCACGATCCGCGGCGCATCCCCGCCATCACCGAACGTCTGCACATAAACCATCCCGCGCCGCGCATCCGCGACCGCCCGAACCGGCAGCGCCTGACCGAAGGCCTGCGCTTCAAGCGTGGAGACGCCCACGGCAGGCCGTGCGAGCCCCAGCGCAAGGCCCCGCGCCGCCGCGACCGAAATGCGGATACCCGTGAAGTTCCCCGGCCCCACGCCGACCGCGACCGCGTCGAGGTCGCGCCAGCCAAGCCCGGCATCCGCCAGCACCTCTTCCAGAAGCGGCATCAACCGCTCCGCCTGCCCGCGCCCCATCTCCTCGACCCGTGTGTCGACGATCCGGCCACCGGACAGCAAAGCGGCCGCGCAATGCGCGGCCGATGTGTCGAAAGCCAGAAGTGTGGGGTCAGACCCCAACGGGCCGCACCTCGGTCACTTCCGGGATGTAGTGCTTGAGCAGGTTCTCGATCCCCATCTTCAGCGTCAGCGTCGAAGAGGGGCAACCGGCACAAGCGCCCTGCATGTGGAGGTAGACCACCCCACGCTCGAACCCGTGGAACGTGATATCGCCCCCGTCCTGCGCCACGGCAGGGCGAACGCGGGTATCGAGAAGATCCTTGATCTGGCCCACGATCTCGCCATCCGGCCCGTCATGCTCGGCATGCGCCGCCTGCGCGGGCGCATCGCCCATGACCGGCGCGCCGGACTGGTAATGCTCCATGATCGCGCCCAGAAGCGCGGGCTTCATGTGGTCCCAGTCGACCCCGTCCGCCTTCGTGACGGTGACGAAGTCCGTTCCGAAGAACACGCCGGTCACGCCGTCCACGGCGAAGACCCGCTGCGCGAGCGGAGATTTCGACGCCGTCTCGGCATTCGGAAAATCGGCCGTCCCGGCCTCCAGAACCGTCTGCCCGGGCAGGAATTTGAGCGTCGCCGGATTCGGCGTGGATTCGGTCTGAATGAACATTTTGTGCACCTTTTCTGTCGGGATTGGATATGTGCTTGGAATGGTTCCAAGTCAACCCGGCCGGTTTCGACTTCCCTTTCGCGTGATTTCGCGTTTTGTGGGGGCATGACGGATCATCTCAAGGGTTTGACCATAACATTTCTGGGTGTGCTTTTCATCCTCCCCGACAGTCTGATGGTCAGATTAATCGAAACCGACGGCATGACCGTCGCCTTCTGGAAGGCCCTGCTGACGGGTAGCGTGACCGGGCTGGGCCTGCTCCTGTGGCGCGGGCCCAAGGTTTTCCGCGACACCTTCGCCCCCGGCTGGCGCGTCTGGATCTATGCGGCGACAAGCGGCATTTCCGGCTCGCTCTTCGTGATCGCGGTGGCGAATACCTCCATCGCGAACGTGGTGTTCATCCTCGCCGCCACCCCGCTGGTCTCGGCACTCCTGTCGCGCGTCTTCCTGGGCGAGCGGATCACGCGGCGCATGGCCATCACGATGGCGGTGGTGCCGGTGGGCATCGCGATCATCGCCTACGGATCGGGCGAGACCGAGGGCGCCTCGCTCAAGGGCGACCTGATCGCGATGGGTCTCGTCTGCGTCTTTTCTATCGGTCTGACGATTGCACGCAGCCTGCGCCCGGTCTCGATGGTACCAGCCATCGCACCGGGGATGCTGGGTGCCGCGCTTGTCCTGTTTCCCTTCGCCGCCCCGCTGTCCGTCCCCGCGGGTGACTGGATCTGGGTCGCGCTGCACGGCGGGTTCTTCATCGTCCTCTCCACCGCCCTCCTCGCCATCGGCCCGCGCTACCTGCCGTCGGCCGAGGTGGCGCTGCTCCTGCTCGTGGAAAGCGTATTTGCGCCGCTGCTGGCCTGGGTGGTCGTGGGCGAAGACCCGGGTAAATGGGCGCTGGTCGGCGGCGCAATCGTGATCGGCACGCTGGCCGTCTCCAATGCCATCGCGCTCCGACGCGGGCGGCAAGTCGTGGTCCGCCCGCCACTGCGCGGCTGAAGCCTCCGTCTCAGGTGATGCTCTCGAGCCGCTCCTTGGACATCTCGCCCGGCACGATGGTCAGGGGCACGGGCAGCCCCGCCGCCGTGCGCGTGAGCGCGGTGACAAGCGGCCCGGGACCTTTCTTGCCCGATCCCGCACCAAGGACGACGACCCCCACTTCAGGATCTTCCCGCACCTGCGCCAACAGCTCCTCGACCGCCTCGCCCTCCCGGATGACAAGCTCCGGGTCCACCCCCTGCTTGTCGCGCATCCACTTGGCGAAGACCTCGTAATGGGCCTCGATCCGCTCCCGCGCCTCTTCGCGCATGACCGCCCCGACGCCGAGCCAGTGATTGAACTCCTCGGGCGGGATGATCGACAGGATCTCGACCCCGCCACCGGTATTGGCCGCCCGCATGGCGGCGAACCGCATGGCGTTCAGGCATTCTCGGCTGTCGTCCAGGACGACCAGAAACTTGCGCATGGTTCACTCCCCTCGAACGCCCGGATCATGGCGCACCGCCCGCAGCCGATCAACGTCCTTCTTCGTTCCGCAAATACTTCGGGAGGTCCGGAGGGCTGGCCCTCCGGACGCGCCAAGGGCGCGTTGCCACCGCGGCGA